>Ga0079104_1000180_pt1 | contig 90141 bp, 86 predicted proteins | sample MedtruBG_FD_76829 | JGI IMG/M metagenome (GOLD analysis project Ga0079104, IMG submission 76829) | Root nodule microbial communities of legume samples collected from California, USA - Medicago truncatula BG | ecosystem: Host-associated > Plants > Roots > Nodule | place: USA: California...
TCAGCAACTGCAATGTTTCCAGAAGTTTGATACGCCACGTGCACTTCATGTCCTTGCTCCTGCAAACGCATGAACGTTCCTCCCATACTGATAATATCGTCATCTGGGTGCGGAGAGAAAATCAACACACGTTTTTTAGCAGGTTCTGCTCTTTCTGGACGATTTGAATCGTCTGAATTTGGTTTTCCACCTGGCCAACCTGTAATTGTATTTTGTAATTTATTGAAAATCTTAATATTGATATCGTAAGCTGGACCTGAATCTGCCAACAAATCGCTCATACCATTTTCGATATAATCTGCATCTGTAAGCATTAAAATTGGTTTTTTAAGGTCTAGTGCCAATCCTAAAACCGCTTTACGAGTTAATTTATCTGTCCAAACAATTTTCTCGACCAACCAAGGTTTATTAACTCTAGTAAGTTTTGAAGAAGCTTCTTTATCTAAAATAAAAACTGCATTGTTGTGCTCTTGCAAAAACGAAGCAGGAACTCTATTGGTAATTTCGTCTTCAACAGATTTTTTTACAATATTTGCTTTTCCTTCTCCCCAAGCCAATAAGATTACTCTTTTTGCCTCCATTATTTTCTTAACTCCAAGCGTAATTGCCGTTCTTGGTGTGTTATTTAAACCAAAGAAATCTTTACTCGCAGCGACTCTCGTAATGTGATCTAAAGCCACTAAACGAGTTTTAGAGTTTTGAAGCGAACCAGACTCATTAAAACCAATGTGCCCGTTACCTCCAATTCCAAGAATCTGAAGATCAATTCCGCCCAAAGCTTCAATTTTTGCCTCGTATTCATGGCAATAATCTGCAATTTGTTCTTTTGTCAAAAGTCCGTCTGGAACGTGAGCATTTTCAGGTAAAATATCGACATGATCAAACAAAAGTTCTTTCATGAAGCGAACGTAACTGTTGATTGAGTTTGGTTCCATTGGATAATATTCATCCAAGTTAAAACTGATTACGTTTTTAAAACTCAAACCTTCTTCTTTATGCAAACGCACTAATTCAGCATATAATCCTTTTGGAGAAGACCCTGTTGCCAAGCCAAGAATACATGGTTTTCCTTCTTTTTGTTTTTCTCTAATTAAAGCTGCAATTTCTTGCGCTACTTCTTTGGAAGCTTCAGTTGAGTTTTCAAAAACAACCGTATTAATGTTTTCGAATCGTTTTTCGAAACCTGTTGCTTTATCGATTTTACTTTTTAACATGATATATTAATTTTTATTTTGTTGTGTTCACTTCTAAAAAAAATCCTGAGTTATATGACATTTAAAATTGCTTATAAACTGCATATTTTTTGCAAACTAGAAAATTAGCATTTAAAGCTTTGTTTATAAGCAATTTAAAACTTAAAACAATTTCTTATCGCAGAATTTATGCAAATATCTGCATTTTTTTTGCAAAACAAAAGTAATATATTAAAATTTGGTAATCGCCAATTAAGTTATGAATTTTTTGTTAATTATTTGCACTTCAGCATTTATATGAGTTTATTTTTATGGAGTATACATAAATTAATAACTTCAATTTTTTTGCAATGCGTATCAAATTTTTTCAAAATGGTAAAATTTGAATTTAAAGAACCAAAAGACTTATAAAATATCCTAAAAGTAAAAAAGCCACCTGAAGAGATCAGATGGCCATTTTATATTTATTTAAAAAAAACTATTTCCAGTTGAAAGTAATCTTCTTTTCAATTTCACTGCTCAAACTTAAGAATACTGGGCAAGTCATTGCGGCGCGTTCTAAAATCGTTCTGCTTTTTTCTTCAGCAACACCTTGCATTTCAAACACAATTTCGATTGCTCCAATTCTTCTTGGTTCCGCGTTCATAATTTTTGTTACTTCTGCAGTTGAACCAACAAAATCGACTTCCATATCGCGAGCTTTAATCCCCATAATTGTCATCATGCAGCTTGCTAATGCGTTTGCTACAGTATCTGTTGGAGAAAATGCTTCACCTTTTCCGTTATTATCCAATGGTGCGTCAGAAATGATTTCACTTCCTGATTGCACGTGAATTGAACTTGTTCTTAAATCTCCTAAATAGGTTACTTTTGATGTCATTAATTTGCTACTTTTAAAGTTAAGTCACTATCATAATATAAGATATAGACACCTTTATTCGCGTGTCCGCCATCTTCTTTTCTATAATATTGAAATTTATTATCTACTTGCTGAGTGGTCATCAAATCAGCTGTTTCTTGAAATGTTTTTCCTTGAGATAAACGCATCATCGTATCAAAAGTCACGTCAAATCCTCTAGTTGCATAAGTAGTCGGATTTGCTTTGTTTTTCAAGCGGTACTGTTTTTCATAAATTAAAACCTGTTGTTCGTCACTTTCGCGAGTCACAGAAGGATACATTAATTTCAATTTTACCAAATTTTCAAAACTGATTTCGTCTGTATCTAAGGTACTGTTTGGCTCTAAAATCACCAATTGAACCTGACATGTTTTCTGAGAATCAAGCAAAGCTTTTATCGTAGCTTTAACCATCGCCGTATTACCTGTTTCCATCACCACATAGTTCATACGATTTGGAATCAATAAGCTTTTTAAATTTGCAACATCCAGGCCGCCAGTTTCCGTTAAAGTCGCAAACGCCACTCCTTTTTGGTTTTGCTTGATATAATTAATAACCGATTCCTTTTTCTTATCTACAACGGCCACAATATTTCCGCTTTTAGAACGCATATAATCAAAAACCGAATTTCTAATTACATCATTTGATGGTATCGTTTGGTATAAATTGTCTATCGGATTCGCGATATCTTTTGATAAAGGCGAAATTACAGGAACATTATATGAACGCAACATGTTTGCAGTCGTTTCTGCATTATTCTGGTAAAATGGCCCAATTACAGCATCCGCATCTTGAAGTTTCGGAGTTAAACCTACAACATTTGAAGTGGTTTTAGTTTCTTGCGAATCATAAATAGCAACATCAATTGGCAGTTTTAAAACTTTTGCAGAATCGATCGCCATCATAGCTCCAGCATAAAAATCTAAAGTCATGTTTAAGAACTTATCGTTTTTAATTCTGTTAGCCGTTCCAGAAGTATCGCTTTGTACTTTTGCCATATTAAAAGGAAGCAATAAAACCACTTTTTTACGCTCAACTCCTTTCTTTTTGGTTAATTCTACAATTTCTGCGTCTTCATTTTCAGTCGATTTTACTTTATCAACAATCTTAATTCCGCCGCCAGTATTTTCAACAGGTTTGCTCACAGAAGAGTCTGCTGGTTTGTCTGGAACTTGCGCCGCAACAATTGGAGCTGGAGCAACATATCCTGCAGGAACTTTCAAAACCATTCCTTCTTTTACACCTTCAGAAAGTGACGGATTTAAAGCCACTAATTCTTCTTGCGATAAATGAAAAACCCTTCCTAAACTATAAAAAGTCTCTTTTGGTTTTACTTGATATTCCATATAAGAAACTGCTTTTTTAGAAGTTTCAGCAGGTTTTTTACTTTCTACAGTTTTTGCCGTTTCCACAGGAGCCGATTCTGTTTTTGGAGCTGTTCCTTTAATGGTCAATCTATAACCAACTGGCAAATTGTTAACAATATCTGGATTGCGTTTTTCTAATTCATCAACAGTCATATTGTACTGTTTTGCAATACCAAATTTGGTTTCTTTAGGCTGTACATCATGATAAACATATTTTTCAAGCCCTTTTTCTTTTGAAGGTTTGGCTGCTTTAGGTGTAGAACCTTTTGCAGGAATGACCAACTTTTGTCCAATTTGAACACCAGTTTTTTCTAATGTCGGATTTGCCGCTTTTAAAGCTTCATCTGAAATTCCGTATTTTTTCTCGATGCTATAAAACGTTTCCTTTGGCTGTACTTCATGAATAATCTCTTTTCCTGAAGCCGCAGCAGTTTTAGTTTCAGAAGCGTCTTTTTTTCCTTCTCCCGTTTTTGTAGGGATCAAAAGCACAGAGTTTGGCACCAATCCTGATCGTGCATCTGGATTAAGCTGGTAAATATCAAAAGGCGTTACCTTAAATTTTTGTGCAATCTGATTAATCGTCTCACCGCTCGATACTTTATACTTCAGCACTTTTTCTTGCGAAAACGCACTTGAAGTCATAAAAAATACGAAGGACAATACTGTTAAATAATATTTCATAATAAGGCTTAAAACAATTTAATTTCTAATTCTAAATAAGTTACAATTTTACTAAAAGCAAAATTCGCGCCGTTTGTTTTATCGCTGTAAAAATTACCTCAAATCGATTTCTACTTTAGCAATAATGATATCTTTATATAACTCATCTTCTTCTTTTTTCTTGCATTTGTAAAGCACTTCTTCCATGTTTTCAAACTTATCGGCGTAAACATAATACGAGAGACTGTTAATATTAAAAAAGAAGCTAGCGTTAAATTCGCCAGAATCAATGAGTTTCATAATGAGCTTATCTCGGTCAACTGCGTCTGTAAATATACCTAAAACTAAGTAATACCCGTTTGAAACTTCTCTAAGATTATCATAAACTTCTACTTTTACTGTTTTATCACGTCTCAACGGATTGTCTTTCAATTCTTGTTTCATTTCTTCTAATGAAATTGTTTTTGAACTTTCTCCCGAATTATTTTTCTTTTGCTTTTCAATAGCTTCATCGTGATATTTCTTCAGTTTAACTAAAGCCAGTTTATCATCAAATTTTCTTGCTTCCATGCTGTAATATGAAGCTTTGCTGATGTGTCTTTTTACTTCAATTTTTTTCTGAGTATCCAAAGAATCGATTTTTGCAATCAAAAGCTGGTTTTGCTTATCTCCTTGCTCCTGCTCTATTTTATATTTTTTTATTTCTTCTAAAGACAAACGCTGCTGCAAAGAAGCGGTATTATTATTTTTTTCGCTTTCGCGGATTTTCTTCTTGTACTCCTGATTTTCCTCAACTGCAATTTTCTCAACCTTATTCATTAAACCAGCGTAGACCTTTCTGTTTTCTGCCAGTTCTTTTTTCAGCTGAGACGATAATTCATTCGTTTTATTGATTCCTTCAGAAGATTGTTTTTCAAGCCTTTTAGATTCTTCAACATTCAAAATATCCATTCGCTTTAATTCTTTCAAATCATTATTCATTGAAGTAACAAGCGAATCTAATTTTGCCATTAAAATATCCTGAACATTTTTATTCGCTTCCAAAACCAAACGCAATTTTTCTACTGAATTTTCTTTAGAACCATTCATATCATTCAGATTCACCTTCAGATCATTAATTTTTATAATTTTCTGATTCATTTCTTTCTGAACAACCAAACGATCTTTCAGATCTTCAATTTCAACTGTTTTGGCTTTTGTTTTTTCAACCACTACTTGTTTTTCGGCTAAAGCCAGCATCAATTCTTCGCTTTCGTTTGATGGTTTTATTTCTTTTTTATTGATAGCTAATTTGTTCCCAACAATTAATCCGTTTACGATTTCAGGATTTTGAGATTCTAACTGATCAATTGAAATTCCGTATTTCTTTGCTATTGAAAACTTCGTTTCTTTGGGTTCTACCACATGAAAAACGGTTTCCTGATTGATAACGCGAACTCTTCCGTCTAAAGTTTTTCTTTTATTCGGAATTGAAATCGTCTGGCCAATCTGCAAGCCATTAATTAAAATGTCTTTGTTTAAATTTTCTAAATCCTGAACCGAAACATTGTATTGTCTTGCAATGCTGAACAAAGATTCTTTAGCCACAACGTGATGTAAAGTTTTAGAAGAAACAGCAATTTCTGATTTAGAAATATTTGAATTTTTAGGAATAATTAATTCTTGCCCAATTTGAAGTCCGCTGGCTAGAATTTCTTGATTGGCATTCTGAATGGCTTCAACCGAAACATGATATTGTTTAGACAAGCCAAACAATGTTTCTTTTGGTGCAACAATATAAGTCTGTTGCTTTGAATTTGTATTTTCTGAGGAATGAACTGGAATCTTTATAATTTGATTATCCTTGATTCCGTTTTGCGATTCGGGGTTGAGTTTGTAAATCTCGTCTACAGAAACCTTGTATTTTTGGGCAATGAAATAAGCGGTTTCTCCTTTTTGAATTTTGTGTTCAATTATTGCATCTTGCGCAGTTATTCTGTTAAAAGACAGAATAAACACAAGAGAAATCGTTAAAAGTTCTCTCATAAATAGTAGGTTATAAAAAATTAAGGCCTTACAAATGTAAGACCTTAATTTTAAATTATGCTACTATTCCCACTCAATTGTTGCAGGTGGTTTTGAACTAATATCGTAAACTACACGGTTCACGCCTTTTACTTTATTGATAATGTCGTTTGACACTTTCATCAAGAAATCGTAAGGCAAATGAACCCAGTCCGCAGTCATACCATCTGTTGATTCTACTGCTCTAAGCGCTACTACTTTTTCGTACGTACGCTCGTCGCCCATAACACCAACCGAGTTTACAGGAAGCAAAATTGCTCCAGCCTGCCAAACTTTATCGTATAATCCCCAAGATTTTAATCCTTCAATAAAAACAGAATCTACATCTTGTAAAATCTGAACTTTTTCTGGAGTAATATCTCCTAAAATTCTAATTGATAATCCTGGTCCTGGGAAAGGATGTCTTCCTAATAATTCTGGATCTATTCCTAATGTAGCTCCAACTCTTCGTACTTCATCTTTGAAAAGCATTCTAAGCGGTTCTACAATTTTTAATTTCATATAATCTGGCAATCCACCAACGTTGTGGTGCGATTTAATAGTCGCAGAAGGTCCTTTTACAGAAACAGATTCGATCACGTCTGGGTAAATTGTTCCTTGCGCCAACCATTTTACGTCTTCTAATAAATGTGATTCATCATCAAAAACTTCGATAAACACACGGCCGATTGTTTTACGTTTTGTTTCAGGATCACTGATTCCTGCTAATTCGCCAAGAAAACGATCTCCGGCATCAACACCTTTTACATTTAATCCCATTCCTTTGTATTGATCTAATACATTTTGGAATTCGTTTTTACGTAAAAGTCCGTTGTTAACGAAGATACAGTATAAATTTTGTCCGATTGCTTTGTGCAATAAAACTGCCGCTACAGTAGAATCTACTCCTCCAGATAAACCAAGAACTACTTTGTCGTTTCCTAGTTTTTCTTTCAATTCTGCCACCATTTCGTCTACAAACGCATTTGGTGTAAAGTTTTGAGGAACTTCAGCGATTTTCACTAAAAAGTTCTCTAACATTTTTGATCCGTCAGTAGAATGGTAAACTTCTGGATGGTATTGAATGGCATAAGTAGTTTCGCCTTCAATTTTGTAAGCAGCGTATTCTACATCATGCGTACTTGCTAATTTTATAGCATTTGTTGGAAGTGCCTTGATACTATCGCTATGGCTCATCCAAACTTGGCTGTTTTCTGAAACTCCTTCAAAGAAAGTTTCGTTTTCTTTAATATAAGACAAGTTTGCTCTACCGTATTCTCTTGTATTTGAAGCTGCTACTTCACCACCGCTGAAATGAGCTAAATATTGCGCTCCGTAACAAACGGCAAGTAAAGGCATTTTACCTCTAATTTGTGATAAATCAGGATGTGGCGCATCTTCTCCTCTAACTGAGAAAGGGCTTCCTCCTAAAATTACGGCTTTATAACTTGATAAATCACTTGGAATGTGATTGTAAGGAAAAATTTCGCAGAATATATTTAATTCGCGAACTCTACGCGCAATAAGTTGAGTATATTGCGACCCGAAATCTAAAATAAGTACGTTGTGTTGCATGCGCAAAAGTACTTTTTATATTTGAAATTGAAAAATCGGATGAATGAAAAAATTTATTTTTTTTCATTCATCCGATTTTAGGTTCAAAGGGACAAAGTTACAAAGGCTCAAAGTAAAATCACAAACTGATAATCTTTGCACCTATGAACCTTTGTAACTTTGTCCCTTTGAAGAAAATCCAAACCAATCAGAATTTCGTATCTACACAAAAACCCATTAATAATTAACCATGAAATCAAAACTTATTGTCTTGACCGTTTTTGTGTCAATTTTCTTTTCTTCTTGTAACGCCGTTGATGATTTATTGACTTTTACTATTTCAAATAATGCTTCGATTAAGATTCAAAGCACTTCACCCATTAATCTGCCTTCAGAAATTATCACCCCAGAAGTTACAACCAATTCTTCGTCTGAATTTGAAAACAATAAAACAAAGGCAAGTTTAGTAAAAGATGTTAAAATCAGATCCTTGAAATTATCCATTACAGAGCCGTCTGATAAAACTTTTACATTTTTAAAGTCCATTCATCTGTATATTTCAACGGACAATTCAGAAGAAATCGAATTAGCTTATGCTGACAATATCAACGTATCAAGCAACTCAATCGATTTGATTTGTACGGATAAAAACCTAGATAAATATATTAAAGCAGATAGTTACAAAATTAGAACTAAAGTAACTTTGAAAGAGACTTTAACGAAAGATGTAACGGTAAAAGCAGAAATGAAGTTTAAGGTTACCGCGGATCCATTTTAATCTAAGCTTCTGAGGTTCTAAGATACTAAGATTCTAAGTTTTTTTTTTAGATTTTAGATATAAAGAGAGAGGTTCTGAAATTCAGAACCTCTCTCTTTTATTATTTACCCAAAGCAAGAAACTCAGAACCTTAGAATCTTAGTATCTTAGCATCTTTAAAAAAATCATTCTTTCGTCACCACGATCGACGCTTTAAAACCTGCTGCCAGATTATCCCAATAATCATTTGTGACCAAAGTACCTTTATCGTCGTAGACTTGAATTTCGGCGGTGTTTCCTCCTAATGTACCAATATTTAAGGCTTCAAAATCTAATTTATTAAACCCTTGCGCCAGATTAATTTTCACTTGCTGGAAATTAGAATCCAACAAAATTCTGTCTTTAATAACGTAGTCATTCGAAGACACTTTTACTAAATCTCCGTCAATTGCTCCGAAGTCACGGAACTTCACAATAAAATATTCTGATTTCGTTTTAAAATCACCCAACGAAATATTTCTCTTTACTAATACTCCTCGACCCTCTTTTAAACCGGCATCTTTTAAACTTTTATCCAAATCTTTTTCCATTTTTGCCACATAACGATCGCCCGGATTAGCAAAATCGGTTTCGGTAGACATCGTAAATTTGCTCTTTTCTTCTCCAATCTGAAATTTTGATTTTGGAGTTATAGTTGTATTTTCAAAAACATTTGGCGTTTTAATACTTGGCACATCAAGAGTATTTGCCTGCGGATCTTTTACGTCAGGAATCGGAGTCTTTTTAGGCTTTGCAGTAAATTTTCCCCCAGGAATAGCTTTGAATTTAGTATTAAATTCGACTTGGGCTGATACTGACAATGCAGTAAAAAATAATATGAAAAATAAAATGTGCTTCATGGAAAAGTATTATCGAATCGGCTTTTATGATTAATATAAACCAAAAGTCTAGCATCACAAAAATAGTATAATTTCGTTAGTTGCTACAACTTTAGCAGTTTTATAACATTAAATTAAGCTAATATTTGGAAATCAAAAAACCTGCCAAATATTTTTTGACTTCGCAAAAAATAAATTTCAAATAAAAAATTCCAAAATCCAAAATCTATATTAAAATCAATCTCTTTCTTCCTCCAAAAACCAAACTACCATTTTGATTTCTAACAACTTATTCTTACCTTGAAGTCTTTATTTACCATTTATAAAATCATACAAAATGGAGTATATAGATTATTACAAAGTATTGGATGTTACAAAATCTGCTACCGAAGCAGACATCAAAAAAGCATATAGAAAACTGGCGAGGAAATATCATCCCGATTTGAATCCGAATGATAAAGAAGCCGAAAAAAAGTTCAAAGAAATCAATGAAGCCAACGAAGTTTTAAGTAATCCTCAAAATCGAAAAAAATACGACAAGTACGGAAAAGACTGGCAACATGCCGATGAGTTTGAAAAAGCAGGTTATGACCCAAATCAGCAGCAAAGCAGACAAAGCAGTTCTCAATATTCAGGAGGCGATTTTTCTGGTTTTGGCGGAGATTTTTCTGGAGGTGACTTCTCCGATTTCTTCAATTCAATGTACGGTGGCGGAAGAAGCAGATCGCAATCTAAATATAGAGGTCAGGATTTTAATGCCGAACTTGAATTAGATCTCGCAGAAGCTTACACAACGCATAAACGAAACTTGTCTGTAAACGGCAAAAATATCCGAATCACCATTCCTGCAGGCGTAGAAAACGGACAGGTTATAAAAATTCCGAATCATGGCGGACCTGGAGTAAACGGCGGACCAAACGGCGATTTGTACATCACTTTTATCATTTCTAATAATTCAGATTTTAAACGTGAAGGCAATAATTTGTACGCCGAAGCTCCAATCGATTTGTATACGGCTATTTTGGGCGGAGAAACGCACATTAATACTTTTGATGGAAAAGTAAAAATTAAGGTTCCCGCAGAAACACAGCCAGGAACGAAGGTAAAACTGAAAGGAAAAGGTTTTCCTGTTTACAAAAAAGAGAATCAGTTTGGAGATTTGTACATTACTTATACGATCAAGATTCCGACAAAGCTTTCAGAAAAAGAAAAAGAGTTATTTGAAGAATTAGCAAAACTAAGAAAGTCATGAAAAATAAAAACTTAATCCAGATCAAACAGTTTTGTATTTATCACGAAATTGAAAATACTTTTATAACCGAACTTCACAATTATGGTTTGATTCATATTATAAGGGAAGAAAATGAAGATTTTCTAGAACCTGAACAGCTTCCAACGGTAGAAAAAATGATCCGAATGCATTATGATCTCAAAATTAATCTGGAAGGAATTGACGCCATTTCCAATCTTCTGAACAAAATTGAAACGTTACAGCAAAATTTAAATACAGTTCAAAATAAACTTCGTCTTTACGAAGAAAGAGAAACCGAATAACGATTAATATCACAAAAAAGCTTGATTTCTGAATTGATTTCAAGCTTTTTTTAATGGTTGCGAAAACCATAATTCTTAAATTGCAGCATCTTAAACTAACCTGAATTTGCTTTTAAAACCATACAGTCAAATTCGCAAAAATTATAAAAATGAAAAGAGAAAACATCTTAACTGGTTCTCCGTGGGAAGACAAAATGGGATATTGCCGTGCGGTAAGAATTGGCAACATCGTTGAAGTTTCTGGAACTGTAGCCATTGTTGACGGCGAAAAAGTAAAAGCTGATGACGCTTATGCTCAAACCTATAATATTTTAGAGCGAGTTGAGAAAGTTTTAGAAGATTTAAATGTGGGTATGAAAGATGTTATTAGAACTAGAATTTTTACAACCGATATTTCCACTTTCGAAGAAGTGGCAAGAGCGCATTCTGCTTTTTTTAGAGATGTAAAACCAACAACAGGATTTTACGAAATCAGTAAACTGGTTGCGCCAGAATATTTGGTGGAAATAGAATTTACTGCTGTTGTTCAGTAATGTTTTTTTATAGCCACGAATTCACGAATTATTATATTCTATAACCCGTTGGGTGAAATTAAAAAATTCAAATATTTTAACACATAGAGACATAGATTTTTGTGTCGAAAAAAGAAAATGGAAGAAACAAGTTTCCACATAGCTAAACTATGTGCATTTAAACTAGTGAAACGCCTTTTTTAAAGTTTATATAAACTATGTTTCTATGTGTTGAAAATAATTTCACCCAACGAGTATTATATAGTAATTTTTTAAATTTGTGAATTCGTGGCAAAAAAAGTCACTTCAAAATTAATGACTACTCCAAATCCAAAACAATTACTGCTTGATATTCCGAAATGGATTCTTATTTGTGCTTTAATTGGCATTTTATCAGGATCGGCTTCAGCATTTTTTCTCGTTTCTTTAGAATGGGTTACGCAGTTTAGAATTCAGCACGACTGGATTATTTGGCTTTTGCCTTTCGGCGGATTCCTGGTTGGATTGAGCTATTATTATTGGGGAGAATCGGTTGCAAAAGGAAACAATCTTTTATTGGAAGAATACGAAAATCCTAAAAAAGTAATTCCGTTTAAAATGGCACCTTTGGTTCTTTTAGGGACGTTATTGACTCATTTATTTGGAGGATCTGCGGGTCGAGAAGGAACTGCCGTACAAATGGGAGGCGCAATTGCCGATCAGTTTACAAAACTTTTTAAACTTGATAATTCAGAACGCAAAATTTTAATTATTCTCGGAATCAGCGCAGGTTTTGCTTCTGTTTTTGGAACTCCTCTGGCTGGTGCCATTTTCGCTTTGGAAGTTTTATATTTCAGCAAAATTAATTTCAAAAGCATTTTACTTTCTTTCTTAGTGGCTTATGCAGCCTATTTCACAGTAGAATTTTGGGAAATAAAACATACTCATTATAACATTCCAACAATTCCAGAACTTAGTTTAAGCAACGTTTTATACACTATAATTGTTGGAGTTTTATCTGGATTTGCGGCTTTATTATTTTCAAGAAGCACTCATTTTTGGGGTTCGCTTTTTTCAACAAACATAAAATATCCGCCGCTTCGTCCTGCAATTGGCGGGGTTGTTTTAGCATTTGCAATCGCAGGTTTAGGTTTTACTAAATTCTCTGGATTGGGAGTTCCTGTAATCGTCGATTCATTTTCAAATCCAAATCAGTGGTACGATTTTCTTCTTAAAATTCTCTTTACCGGATTTACTTTAGGAGCTGGTTTTAAAGGTGGCGAAGTAACGCCGTTATTTTTTGTTGGCGCGACTTTAGGAAGTGCTTTATCAACTGTAATTCCGATGCCAATCGCTCTTTTAGCAGGAATCGGATTTGTTGCCGTTTTCTCTGGTGCAACCCACACTCCTATCGCCTGCACGATCATGGGAATGGAATTATTCGGAATTGCTCCTGGAATATTCATCGCTATTGCCTGTACAATTGCGTATTTCTCTTCTGGTTCTGTTGGAATTTACAAATCACAGATTGTAAAAGGTGCAAAATATAAATTGTATCAAAAGTTTCGTAAAGAAGAGTTGCAGAATCTTTAGTTAAATTCCAATTTTTTATCCCGAAGCATCGGGACCAAATTCAAATTAAATTATGTTTCGTTTCTACGGAACTCTTGCAGGGCACGTTTATATTTTCAACGGATTAATCCCGAAATTTCGGGACGTTGCTACAATATAAGCGTTCCTACGGAACTTGGAAACTTCATAAATAAAAAATCCGTTTAAATCAGCGTCTTCGCGATAGCGAATCCCTTTCATCCGCGTTCAAATTAAGTTACCACAAAACAAAATATTCTCACTCCAAAATAAAATCCGTTTAAATCAGCGTCTTCGCGATAGCGAATCAGTTTCATCCGCGTTCAAATATTAAGCCTCTAAAAAATTAAACAAACATTTAATGACTGAACACAAAAAAACTGAACACTGACCACTATCGCTGAAGACTAAAATTATTTTCAGCATTACATTAAAAAAATGTAAATTCGCACACTATGAAAATACAAGATATTCAAGCGATTCAATTGTTACTCGCTAGCCCAAAGAAAATTGTCATCATTCCGCACAGAGGACCAGATGGCGACGCAATGGGATCTACATTAGGTTTGTACCATTTTTTAATAAAAAACAATCATCAGGCAACAGTAATTGCTCCGAATGATTTTCCTAATTTTTTAGCTTGGCTTCCAGGATCTGAAACGGTAAAAATATTCGAAAAAGAAACAGAAATCTGTACGCAGATTTTAGAAGAAGCTGAAATCATTTTTACACTTGATTTTAATGCTTTTCACCGTACAGGCGAAATGATGGAGCAGGCTTTAGAAAAACTGAAAGCGACTTTCATTATGATCGATCATCATCAAAAACCTGATGATTATGCAACATACACTTATTCAGATACTTCATACGGATCTACTTGTGAAATGGTTTACAACTTTATCACCTTCTTAAACAAAAAAGAAGATATTGATAAAGATATTGCAACTTGTATTTACACCGGAATTTTAACAGATTCAGGTTCATTCCGTTTTCCAGGAACAACTGGAAACACGCATAGAATTATAGCCGAATTAATTGACTTAGGAGTAGAAAATACTCAAATTCCAGTATTACTTTTTGACAATAGTTCGTTCAGCAGATTACAGTTATTAGGACGTGCTTTGCAAAATATGAAGATCCTCGAAAATCATAAAACGTCCTATATGACGTTAACACAAGAAGAACTAGATTCTTTTAATTATGTTAAAGGTGATACTGAAGGAATTGTTAATTATGGTTTAAGTATAAAAGATATTGTTTTTACTGCTATTTTTATCGAAAATAAAGACGAAGGCATTATCAAGATTTCATTCCGTTCTCAAGGAGGTTTTGATGTAAATCAGTTTGCAAGAGACCATTTCAATGGCGGAGGACATAGTAATGCAGCCGGCGGAAGATCTGAAGTTTCGATGAAAGAAACAGTTAATAAATTTGAAGATTTAGTAAAGAAACTAACATTATAGTCCCAATCATGAATTACCTAAAACTTAGCATTTATACTTTGCTTTTTACAGTTTTGTTGAGCAGCTGTAAACATCATGAAGAAGCAAGAAGACCTATTTCTAGAGCTTCGGGAACATTCATGAAAAAATCGGCTGACCGAAACAAAAAATTGGTGGCAAGTGAAGAAGATGTCATTAAAAAAATCATCAAAAGCAATCCGAAAGTAAAATATTACGCTACTCCAAAAGGGTATTGGTTTTGTTATGAAGAAAAAAACGAGAACGAAACGGCAGCTCCAAGAAAAGGTGATATCGCCTACTTTAACATGGAAGTGAAAGATATAAAAGGAGCTACCATTTATTCCGATTCAGATCTTGGTCCGCAAACTTATTATGTAGATAAACAGGACATTATGATGGGTCTACGTGACGGAATTAAAAGAATGCACAAAAATGAAACGATTACGTTTTTATTTCCATCACACATGGCATACGGATATCACGGAGACAACAAAAAAATTGGTCCGAACGAATCTTTAATCGTTACGGTAACGCTTAGAAATTTTGTTCCAGATCCTTCTGCACCAATAGCAAAACCTGCTACGCAACCATCAGCCGTAACCCCAAAACCAGCAGTTGCAAAACCTGCTACGCCAGCTAAAAAAGATACATTAACTCAATAAAAAAACAATATTTTAAAATGAAAAAGAGTATTTTATTATTACTAATAGCCATAAGCTCATTTTATTCTTGTAAAGACGATCACAGTAATCTGCCAGATGGTTTATACGCCGATATCGAAACAAACAAAGGCCACATCATTGTAGAGCTTGATTATAAAAAAGCACCTATAACAGTGGCTAACTTTGTGACTTTAGCAGAAGGTAAAAATGAGTTTGTAACGCATGAAAACCTTAAAAAGAAACCTTTTTTTGACGGTTTAAAATTCCACAGAGTAATAGAAAGTTTCATGATTCAGACTGGTGATCCGTTAGGGACAGGTTCTGGAGATACTGGTTATAAATTTAAAGACGAATTCTCAGATTTAAAATTCGACAAAGCTGGAGTTTTAGCAATGGCAAACAATGGCCCAGGAACAAACAGCAGCCAGTTTTTTATCACTCACGTAGAAACTCCTTGGTTAGATAATCTTCATACTATTTTCGGTCATGTTGTAAGCGCAAAAGATCAAGAGGTGGTGAACAAAGTAGTTCAAGGAGACAATATCGTTGCAGTAACTATCATTAGAAATGGCGAAGCTGCAAAGAAATTTGATGCTGTAAAAGTATTCCACGATTATTTTGCTGACATTGCAAAAGAGCAACAGAAAGCGGCAGGAGTTCAAAAAGAAAAAGTAGATTCTTATGTTGCTTTAAAAGCAAAAGCAACTAAAACGGCAAGCGGTTTAGAATATGTAATTACAGAAAAAGGAAGCGGTAAAAAACCTGCTGCTGGAAGTCAAATTTACATTCACTATGCTGGTTTCTTAGAAAATGGAACTTTATTTGATACTAGCATTGAAGAAGTTGCGAAACAATTCGGAAAATTTGATCCTGCGAGAGCACAAGCACAAGCATACAAACCAATTGAATTTAAAGCAGGACGCAAAGACGGGTTAATTCCTGGTTTTATCGAAGGAGTTGAGCAATTGTCTTATGGAGATAAAGCGGTTCTTTTCATTCCATCACACTTAGCGTATGGAGCAACAGGTGCAGGAGGTGTGATCCCGCCAAATGCTAATATTATTTTCGAAATCCAGATTTCAGATAAACAATAATTGAATTAAAGACTTAAAATTTAAAAAGCAATGAAATTTAAATTTCTATTTTTAGTTTGCTTAGCAATAGTAAATATACAAGCTCAAACTAAAAAGCCTGGGGCAAAACCAGCAGCAAAACCTACAACTACAGCAGCAGCTTCATCAAATCCTGATGAGGGAATTTTTGTTACAATTTCTACTACTAAAGGAGATATTGTTCTTTCTTTAGAGTACATAAAAGCTCCGGTTACAGTAGCCAACTTTATTACGTTGGCAGAAGGTACAAATCCTAATGTAAAAGCGTCTCTTAAAGGAAAACCATTTTATAATGGATTAAAATTTCACAGAGTTATTAATGATTTCATGATTCAAGGTGGCGATCCTGACGGAAATGGTTCTGGAGGTCCAGGATATTCTTTTAAAGATGAATTCGTTGACGATTTAAAATTCGAAAAAGGCGGTGTTTTAGCAATGGCAAATTCTGGCCCTGCTACAAATGGTAGCCAGTTTTTCATTACACACAAAGATACTCCTTGGTTAAACGGAAAACATACTATTTTTGGTCACGTAGTTTCTGGAATGGACAATGTAAATAAAATTGTTCAAGACGACGTAATGACAAAAATTGTTATTACAAGAAAAGGAGCTGCAGCGAAGAAATTTGATGCTTTAAAGGTTCTAGCTGATGATGTAAAAAAAGAAGCAGCTAAAAAAGAAGAGGCAAAAAAAGTAGTTACTGCTAAAGCGGCTTATTTGAAAGATTTAAAAGCAAAAGCTACAGCAACATCTACAGGTTTAAAATATGTAATTACTCAAAAAGGTACTGGCGTTAAAGGTGCTGAAGGTTCTACAATCTATTTCCACTACGCTGGATATTTTGAAGACGGGACTTTGTTTGACAGCAGCATGGCTCAAGTAGCAAAATCATACGGAAAATATGATGCTAACAGAGATGCTCAAGGCGGTTACAAAGCTTTCCCTTTTACAGTTGGTAAAAAAGACGGAATGATTCCAGGGTTTCTTGAAGCTCTTGATATGATGACAGACGGAGAAAAAGCAACTTTCTTCTTACCTTCAAATTTAGCTTACGGCGAAAAAGGTGCGGGCGGTGTGATTCCACCAAATGCAACTTTGATTTTCGAAATCGAAACGTATCAAAATCAGCCTAAGTAATTAGCCCATAGACTTTTATTCTTTGCAAATAAAAAGCCATCAGAATTATTTTTGATGGCTTTTCTTTTTTACAACGTTTTCTATTTTTAAAGAATTCTTAATTCACGACTTTAAAATTCATTTTTATTACCATTTAATTACTTTTTTCAACATAGTACGATAAAATCCTAAACAAAATAGCTTACCTTTGCCGGCTAATTTTTTTTAAACAGATAATTTATGACGTCGCAAAATAATGTATTAAAGGGTGTTTTTTTGGTTGCTTTAGGAGCCACTACTTACGGAATGCTGGCTACTTTTGTAAAAATGGCTTATTCTGAAGGATACACAACTGCAGAAGTAACGACATCACAGTTTATTTACGGAATTCTGGGGATTCTTATCATTAATCTTTTTCAGCGCGTTAAAAACAAAAATACAGCTGTCAAAGCTTCTCCAAAAAATATTTTCAGTTTAATGCTTGCAGGAACTTCTCTAGGAATGACAAGCTTATTTTATTATTTGGCTGTAAAATACATTCCCGTATCTATCGGAATCGTTTTGTTGATGCAAACCGTTTGGATGGGTGTTTTACTTGAAATGATTTTAGAAAAGAAACTTCCTTCCAAACAAAAAGTTATTGCGGTTTTTATAGTGCTTTTTGGAACCGTTTTAGCTACAAATCTAATTAACAGCGATATCGAACTAGACTGGAGAGGTTTGGCTTGGGGAATGCTTGCTGCTGCTTCTTTTACTACCACTATGTTTACTGCAAATAGTGTTGCTACTGAAATTTCATCTGCACAAAGAAGTCTTTACATGCTTTTAGGAGGTTCTATTATTGTTTTTTCTTTTGCTTTCGCCACACAAGTAACAGCTTTTAATCTTGAAATTTTCTTAAAATGGGGAATTGTCTTGTCTTTGTTTGGGACAATAATTCCGCCTCTTTTAATGACTGCAGGTTTTCCTTTAACAGGAATCGGACTTGGCAGTATTGTTTCTGCTCTTGAACTTCCAGTCTCTGTAACAATGGCTTATGTTTTATTAGATGAAAATGTAATTCTTTCTCAATGGGTTGGTATTGTACTCATTATACTTGCGATAATTATAATGAATGTCAATTTTAAATCAAAAAAATGACGCTCTATGCATTTCAAAAAAATAAGATTGTAATGCAATAATTGTTAATTTTTTTTATAATTTCGTGATAAACAATCAACTATCATGACTTTACCTTGGCATTTATATTTAATGGCTTCCTTATATATTCTTGCTGGAATAAATCATTTTAGAAAACCTGGAATGTACATTAAGATCATTCCGCCCGCATTTAAAAACCCCAAATTAATAAATACTTTAAGTGGTGCCGCTGAGATTATTCTAGGCATCTTTCTAATCCTGCCGTTTACAACACATTTTGCCGCCTGGGGAATAATAATGCTTTTAATTGCTGTTTTCCCTGCCAATTTTTACATGTTTCAAAATAAAAAAGCAGGTTTTGGTTTACCAAGATGGATTTTATTTGTACGTTTGCCCTTACAAATTGTTTTAATTTATTGGGCTTACCAATATACATTCTAACATTAACCATTAAATTATTTATTATGAAAAAATTATTTGCTGAGTTTTTCGGAACTTATTGGCTTGTTTTTGGCGGATGCGGAAGTGCAATATTCGCGGCAGGATTTCCTGAGTTAGGAATTGGTTTTGCGGGCGTTGCATTAGCTTTTGGTTTAACGGTACTTACAATGGCATACGCTGTTGGCCATATTTCTGGCGGTCATTTTAATCCAGCGGTTTCTTTTGGTTTATGGGCCGGAGGAAGATTTTCTGCTAAAAATCTTATTCCATACATCATTGCACAATGTGTAGGAGCAGCCGCCGCCGCTGGGACTTTATACACAATAGCTTCGGGAAAAGCAGGCTTTACAATTGACAGCACAAAAGCTGGAGCCTTTGCCTCTAATGGCTTTGGAGCTTTTTCTCCTGATGGTTATTCCTTACAAGCTTGTTTCATCGCTGAATTTGTGCTTACCTTATTCTTTATCCTAATAATTTTAGGAGCAACAGACAAATTGTCAAATACTCCTTTCTGTGGCATTGCAATTGGTTTGGCTTTAACTTTAATTCATTTAATCAGCATTCCCATTACCAATACTTCTGTAAACCCAGCGAGATCTTTATCGCAAGCTATTTTTGTGGGCGAAGAGCCATTGTCTCAAGTTTGGCTGTTTTGGGCCGCTCCTATTCTTGGTGCATTAGCAGGAGGTTTCCTTTATAAAACATTACTTCAAAATCATGCTGAAGCTTAATAAAGCTTCGATATAAATAGAAAAACAGAGAAGATCAGATTATTTCTCTGTTTTTTACTTTAACAAAAAACATTAATCTTAATAAAACAAACTCATTTTTAAAAATTTAACATTCAAAATAATTACATTTTATCAAATTGTTTAAATTTGAAGAAAAAGACCAAATTATTATGAATGACATTATCACCTATTTCTCTACCATTCCTTCTTCACACAGAAGTTTGATTTTGGTTGGCGGCATTACCTTATTTTGGTTCATTGAAAACAGTTTTCCGTTGTTTAAAATGCAGTACAAAAAATGGCCTCATGCAGGAATAAATTTCTTCTTTACATTCACAACAATTGTCGTCAACTTTATTCTGGCATTTATATTAATCAGAACTGCCGCATGGACAATTGATCATAATTTTGGACTCCTGCAATGGCTTCCTCAAATGCCAATGTGGCTTTATACCATAATTGGTTTATTGCTTTTGGATTTAATTGGCGCTTATCTAGCTCATTTAGTAGAACATAAAGTAAAAATTCTATGGCAGTTTCATTTAGTGCATCATACAGATACTTGGATCGATACGACAACGGCAAATAGACATCATCCGGGAGAAAGTGCGGTACGTTTTGTTTTTACCACTTTGGGCGTTTTACTTGTTGGAGCTCCAATGTGGATGGTATTTCTTTATCAGTCATTATCTGTTGTTGCGTCGCAATTTAATCATGCTAATATTTCGCTGCCAGAAAAATTAGATATTTTCTTAAGCTACTTTATTGTTTCTCCAAATATGCATAAAGTTCATCACCATTATGTTTTGCCTTACACAGACAGTAATTATGGCAATATTTTTTCTGTTTGGGACAGACTTTTTGGAACTTTCACCTATTTACCCAAAGATCAGCTTATATACGGTGTAGACACGCATATGAAGCCTGAAGAAAACAACCAATTAAAGAATCTGCTAAAAATTCCATTTCAAAAATCAAGATCCTTCAAAAACAATTAAATTCATTAAAAAAAGTACACTTCACTGAACCAACCTATTATTTTTTTTTTTAATATTGATACAGAAATTGAAAATCAATCTATTAATAATTAAACCCCTATTTTGAATTAATTTTCACGAGATGAAAAAGAGTAGCCGCAAAGAATTAACTTGGGAACAAACGGAAAAACTTGTTTCGTTAGCTTTAGAAGAAAGAAATCCATTTGAAATAATAAAGAAAGAATTTGGATTGGCAGAAAAAGAAGTCCTGGACCTCATGAAGAAGAAAATGCCTCTTGAAAAATTTGAAATGTGGAAAAAGAAGGCAATTGCAAACAAACCAAAACCAAAACCTGTGAAAATAGATGATTTTGATGAAGATTTGGATGGAAAATATTATATAAAAAATAAATTCGACTAACAATAGAACTCCTGTTTTTTCAGGAGTTTTTTTTATTTTAAAAATATTGTTATTTTTTTGTAACTTCTCGTTCCATTTTGTGTCAAATACGAGTAACTAAAAATATAATGATGAAAAAAATACTTTACACCTTAGCTCTAGCGGTCACTTTCTGGAGCTGTAAAACAGGGAGCACGGGAACCGCGAAAAGCAATATTGTTGAAGTTAATATCAATTTAACGGACATTAAAGACGATAAAGTTTTAGTAACCGTTACGCCGCCAGCCATCAAAACGGAAGAAATTGTTTACAGTATTCCGAAAACTGTTCCAGGTACTTATTCAACAGATAATTACGGAAAATTTTCTGAAGATTTTAAAGCATTTGATGCTAAAGGAAATCCTTTAACTGTAAAAAAATTAGACGATAATTCTTGGTCTATTTCAAATGCAAAAGCATTAAAAAAAATCACTTATCTGGTAAATGATACTTTCGACACTGAAAAAGGAACTGGATTTGGAAATGATGACGTTTTCTCTCCTGCTGGAACAAACATCGATGCGGGAAAAAATTTCATGGTGAACACACATGGTTTTGTCGGATATTTCAAAGATAAGTTAGATGTTCCGTACAAAGTTACGATCACACATCCTGAAACGCTTTGGGGAGCTACTTCTATGACAGATCAAGATGCTAGCAATACGGCTGATGTATTTACAACTTCTCGTTACGCTATTTTGGTGGAAAACCCGATTATGTATTCTAAACCTGATTACACTACTTTTAATGTAAACGGGATGGACATCTTAATCGCGGTGTACTCTCCTACTGGAAAATATACTGCCGAGAGCATTACGCCAGAGATGAAAACCATGATGACAGCGCAGAAAAACTTTTTAGGAAAAGTAAATTCTACTAAAAAATATACTGTTTTAGTATATCTTTCAAGCATGGCAAAAGATGATGCGCACGGTTTTGGAGCTTTGGAGCACCCAACGGCTACGACTGTAGTTTTACCAGAATCGATGCCAAAAGAAAAATTGGTAGAAACGCTGAAAGATGTAGTTTCTCACGAGTTCTTCCATATTGTTACCCCATTGACTATTCACTCAAAAGAAATTCAGTTTTTTGATTACAATGCACCGCAAATGTCTGAGCATTTATGGATGTATGAAGGTGTAACAGAATATTTCGCTAATCTTTTCCAAATCAACCAAGGTTTGATTGACGAAGCTGAATTCTATACTCGCATTGCTGATAAAATTCAACAATCTAAACGTTTAGATGATACGATGTCATTTACAGTTATGAGTAAAAATGTATTGGAACAGCCTTATAAAGACCAATACTTAAATGTATACCAAAAAGGAGCTTTAATTGGTATGTGTATCGATATTATCATCAGAGAGAAAAGTAATGGAGAAAGAGGAATTCTTGATTTAATGCATAAACTGTCTGATGAATATGGTATTGAAAAACCTTTCAACGACGACGAATTATTCGCAAAAATCACTTCATTAACATATCCTGAAGTTGGTGACTTTTTAAATAAATACGTGAAAGGAACTACTCCAATTCCTTACGATTTTTATTTAGCAAAAGTTGGTGTTACAAAATCAACAGAGAAAAAAGCTGGAAATCCGTTTATTAAAGGACAAACTCCTTATATTACTATTGACAAAGCAACAAAAGAAATCGCTGTTCGCCCTGAATCAGAGTCATTAACATTCTTTAAAAACCTGAATTTAAAAGGTGGTGATAAAATTTTGGCTGTAAATAATAAATCATACAATTTGGATAACATTTATGATTTAATTACTGAAAGTGAAAATTGGAAAGATAACGATCCAATCACACTTAAAGTAAAACGTGGCACAAAAGAAGAAACGATTAAGGGAACTGTAAAACTGCCATTTGAAGAAACTGAAACTTTTAAAGCAACTGATGCTTCAAAAGAAAAACTTAAAAATGCATGGTTAAAAGGATAATTTCTTTTTTACGATAAAAAAAACCGTCTCGTTTTATTAACGAGACGGTTTTTTTTTGGTTTGGAATTGCTTTTCTTTTTTCTGTCATCCTGAGGAACGAAGGATCACATTAGTTGATCGACAACAGTTTTTGATATTCTTTGAGGAATTTCTGGTGCGATCCTTCGTTCCTCAGGATGACAAAACTGTACTTGTATCATCTTTGTTAAATTTTCAATTGACAAAGATTTAAGCAGTTTTATTTCTTCACCGGAAATTTCCAGTCAAACTCATCTTTGCTATTGATGATAGCTCCAATTTCAAACTTCACCACCTCGTCAAATTCTGTTTGAAGGATGAACCAATTGTCTTCGTTAAAGTAATTTTCGAAAGTATCAAAAGTTTCTTGAGTAAATTTTGTAATTCCTTTTGTTGCTAAATCTTTCTTTACATCAGCAATTTTTCTTCCGATTAATTGGAATCCAAAAACTTCAAGATTATTGCTTGACGCTACAATATAACCTAATTTCAAGTCTTCTTCTTGATAAAATGTCAATCTCATTTTGTGGGCATTGTAAACAAAAATCGCATTGTCATCTTCGTCTTTATAGTTTTTATCAGGTTTTCCTAAAGCAGCGGTTACATCATTCTGCTTCATCCCGAAAAGCAATTTGTCAATTCCTGATTTTAGATTTATTTTCATATTGATTGTCTTTATTTGAAGTGCAAATTTCGTGAAGTTTTTTGTTGTTTTGCTACGAAGTGCATAAATTTTCGTGAATTATGTCAGGCTGAGCGTCCCGAAGCTTCGGGAGAAGCCTTTTTTATCATCTAAATGCCCTTCGACTCCGCTCAGGGTGACATGAGTTTAACTTTTAAAATTCTTCTTATTTGGTTTATTTGTCATATAAAAAGTAATTTTTCCACCATTCATCATATCTTCATGTTTTAAAAAAGGTCTTGAAAGCTCTTTTCCGTTTAAAAGCACTTTTGAAACAAATACATTTTTATCAGATTGATTTACTGTCGCCACTTCAAACGTTTTTCCGTTTTCTAAATTTAAAATAGCGTTTTTCATTAACGGACTCCCCAAAGCATATTCATCAGATCCAGGTGCAACTGGATAAAATCCTAAACTGCTAAAAATATACCAAGCGCTCATTTGTCCGAAATCATCATTTCCGCCTAAACCATCAGCGCCGTTTCTGTACATTTTCTTCAAAATCATTCTAATTTTATCTTGCGATTTCCAAGGTGAATCTGTCCAATTGTACAAATAAACCACGTGATGAGAAGGCTCATTTCCATGAACATAATTTCCAATGATTCCGTCTCTTGTGATATCTTCTGTGTTTTCAAAATATTTATCTGGAAGATGCATGTTAAACAAAGAATCTAAACGAACTTTAAACTTCTCATTCCCGCCCATCAATTGAATCATATCAGCCGGATCTTGTGGAACGTATAAACTGTAATTCCATGAATTTCCTTCAATAAAACCTTGACCGTGTGTATCTAAAGGATTAAATTCTTTCTTGAATGTTCCATCGTTTAATTTCGGACGCATGAAACCTGTTTTTTCATCATAAACATTTTTATAATTTTTCGATCTGTGGATGAATTTATTATAAATATCTGTTTTTCCTAATTTCTTCGCAGCCTGCGCAATTGCCCAATCGTCATAAGCATATTCCAAAGTCTTAGAAACCGAAGCACCATTTTTATCTTCAGGAACATATCCTTTGTTGATGTAAAATTCTAATCCGTCATAATACGGCACTTTTGCTGTAGTGACACAAGCTTGAAGCGCTTTTTCTGCATCAAAATTGATATTGCCTTTTACAATTGCGTCTGCTACAACCGAAACTGAATGATAGCCAATCATACACCAATTTTCATTAGCATAATGCGACCAGATTGGCAACATTTTATGAACGCTTTGATCGGAATGCGCTAACATGGAACTTACCATATCGGCATTTCTTTTGGGCTGGACTATATTAAATAAAGGGTGCAAAGCACGATAAGTATCCCAAAGTGAATAACTTGTATAGTTGGTAAAATTTTCGGCCTTATGCACATTCATATCCAAACCTTTGTAATTTCGATCTAAATCCATGTACTCGGTCGGACCTAAAAATGCGTGATACATTGCCGTATAAAAATTAACCAAATCTTCTTTTTGAATGGTTTCAACTTGAACTTTATTCAATTCTTTATTCCAAACTTCCTGACTTTGTTTTTTTACTTTTTCGAAATCCCAATCTGGAGTTTCTTTTTTCATGTTTTCTAATGCGCCGGCAGAACTCACTGGAGACAATGCCATTTTGATTTTGATTTTTTCTCCTTCATTTGTATCAAAATCAAAGAACAATTTTAGGTTTTGTCCTGCCATTTCTGGGAAGTTTTTCGTTTGATCGAATCTTCCCCAAAAACCTCTGTAAACACTTTTTTCCTGAGCGGCTTGTCCGTAACTTTTGATTGGTTTATTGAAAGACATAGCAAAATAAACTGTCCTAGTTCTTGCCCATCCGTTTGTCTGACGGTATCCTGTAATCAAAGTATCATTTTCTATTCGGACGAATGTCCAAACATTTTTTTTATCGTAATTGTAAATTCCTGAAGTTAAATCTAAAATAATATGAGCTTGGTCAGATTTTGGAAAAGTGTATTGATGCATTCCCACGCGAGTTGTTGCCGTCAATTCTGCTTTAACTCTATGATCTTCTAGAAAAACGCTGTAATAAGCTGGCTCTGCTTTTTCTGTTGAATGTAAAAATGCCGATCTATAACCTGACTGTGGTTTTGATGCTACACCAGGATTCAGCTGCAGTTTCCCCGTTGTTGGCATTATTAAAAAATCTCCTAAATCAGAATGTCCTGTTCCGCTGAAATGCGTGTGGCTGAAACCTACAATCGTTTTGTCTTCGTATTGATAACCAGCACAGTATTTATAAACTTCTCCATTGTATTTTCCGTTTAAACTGTACGCAATAGTATCGGTTTCTGGACTTAATTGTACGCTTCCAAAAGGAACTGTCGCGCCTGGATACGTATGCCCCATCTTGGCTGTTCCAATCATTGGATCAACGTATTGAATTAGATTTCGATTTTCTTCCGTTTTTTTTTGTCCATTTATAGTATTAGAAAAAAGGATCAGAATCGATATGCTGAAAAGAAATGTGACGCAATTTATCTTAGTCATATTACATTTTTTTATTAAAACATTTACTCTTATTTTAATTCAGAAAAGTACAACAAAATCTATTTTTAAAAAACATAAATTTAGCAGGACTCAAAAGGTTTAAATATCTTTGATGTACTAAAAGTTTATTCAAAACATGAAGAAATATATTTTAATTCTACTTTCTTTTTATTCGTCCTTTATTTTTTCTCAGAAAGTTGAAAGCCACAAGCTAACCAAAAAAGAAATTTCGCAACCCGAACTAGAAAACGCAACTGATTTTCCTATTTACAAAGCGTTTGAACTTAGTGATAAGGGAGGTGTTTACGAATTAGTTTTAGGTGAAAATCAGAAAATAATTTCTAAAAAAGACACTTTAAATACTAAAATACAAGCGGTTTGTGTAATCAATGATCACGGCGGATTTTTAGAAAAATGGAGAATTAATGATTTGCTTGAAGAGACTATTCCGAAAGAAACCAATATTTGGTTCTGGACAAAATATTGTTCTACAAAAGATATTGATGGTGATGGTTATATTGATCCTGTAATCGTTTATGGAACAAGAACGGAAGATGGTTACATAAGACGCGTAAAAATTATTACGGTTTATAAAAACAAAAAATACGCTATTCGCGCTGTTGAATGCGATTTAGACGATTGCAGAAGTTTTAAAAAGGATCAAAATTGGAATACGCTTCCGCAGAAAATTAAAACGTATATCAATCAATTAGTTGAAAAAATAAGAAAAGAACAGGATTTGCTTTTGAAAAACGGGTAATTTTAATTGTTAATGGTGAATTGTTAATTTAAATTCCAAACTCAACACGCTAAAATTTGAAACTTGAAACTTTAAACCTGAAACAAAAACTTACTCACTCATTTCATCATATCGTTCTGGAACTTGCGGGTCGTAAAGCGGACATTTAAATTCTTCCATGATATCAACTAATTTGTTCATGGTTTTTCCTTCTGTTCCGTAGCAGTCAATTTTTACGCTTTGAGGAGTGGTAACAACTTGGAATGCGCCTTTACCTTTTGGATTTTTCCAGCTGTTTTCATCCACTCTTTCCCATTCTGAAAAGACGGAGTTGATTCTGTTTACGATTACTTCTACTTGAAGTGCAGCCAGACCTTCAACTTCTTGCTTTTCTACAAGAGCTTCATACACTTCCTGATTGTTCAGGTACATTTCATCTAGATATCTCCAAAAAAGTAATTCGTACATATTGCAAGTTTTTTATAATTGTAGAGACGCACCGCAGTGCGTCTAACATTACGAAAGACGCACTGCGGTGCGTCTCTACATAAAAAATTAATAATTAAATGTTCCGTATTCGCTTGTAATAGTCAGCTTTTTAGCATCTGAAGCTTCTACTCTACCAACGATTTGTGCATCAACATTGAATGATTTCGAAATTTCGATAATATCCTGAGCAATGTTTTCTGGAACATAAAGCTCCATTCTATGACCGCAGTTGAAAACTTGATACATTTCTTTCCAATCTGTTTTTGATTGCTCTTGAATTAATTTGAACAATGGCGGTACTGGAAATAAATTGTCTTTTATAACGTGCAAATCTTTTACGAAATGCAAAATTTTAGTTTGCGCACCACCACTGCAATGCACCATTCCGTGAATATCTTCTGGAGTGTATTTATCTAAAATTTTCTTGATAATTGGCGCATATGTTCTCGTTGGAGAAAGCACTAATTGTCCTGCGTTGATTGGACTATTTTCTACTTCATCTGTCAAATTAACTTGTCCTGAATAAATTAATTCTTCTGGAACTGCGGCATCGTAACTTTCTGGATATTTCTTAGCTAAATATTTTCCGAAAACATCGTGACGCGCAGAAGTAAGTCCGTTACTTCCCATTCCGCCGTTATAACCTTTTTCATAAGTTGCTTGTCCGAAAGAAGCCAAACCAACAATTACGTCTCCCGCTTTGATGTTTGCATTGTCTACAACATCGCTGCGTTTCATACGAGCTGTTACTGTAGAGTCTACGATTATTGTACGAACTACATCTCCAACATCTGCAGTTTCTCCTCCTGTTGAATGAATGGTAACTCCAAATGATTTTAATTCGTTGATTAATTCTTCTGTTCCGTTGATGATTGCAGAAATTACTTCCGCTGGAATTAGGTTTTTATTTCTTCCAATAGTTGAAGAAAGTAAGATATTGTCTGTCGCACCAACGCACAATAAATCGTCAATATTCATAATTAGAGCATCTTGAGCGATTCCTTTCCAAACAGAAAGATCTCCAGTTTCTTTCCAGTACATGTATGCCAGAGATGATTTTGTACCCGCTCCGTCAGCATGCATGATAAGGCAGTGTTCATTGTCTTGCGTTAAATAGTCAGGAACAATTTTACAGAATGCCTGTGGAAATAAACCTTTGTCAATATTTTTTATAGCGTTATGTACGTCTTCTTTTGATGCCGAAACACCTCTTTGTGCATATCTTTTGCTAGAATCTGAACTCATGAAAATTAGTTTGTGTTGATGTGCAGCAAAGATAATCGCTTTTTTTTATTCTTTGGCTTATTCGATTATTTGATTGATAAAAAAATCGGCAGAAGTTTATGTTCTGCCGATCTCCTCAAATAAAATTGGTTATTAACATTGGTTGGCTGTTTTATTCCCAATCTGGCATTGCTGTTCCTGAAAACAATACTGTTCTTGTGCTTTCATTGGTGTTTTTAACTAATGCTTTGTAAATCTTTTTTTCAGATAAACCATCATTAGAAGTATTTACAAAGATCACTTCTGCTTCGTTTGGAGAATATCGAACATCAAAATCGTTTGTTCCTACTGTTTTATCTAATAATATTTGTGTGGAAGTTCCAGAAGCAAAACTGTATTCGAAAATTCTTGAATCAAGCTGACGATAATTGGTACTTTCAAAGCCTGTAACATCCCAAGAATACACTAATTTTTGTCCCGTAATGGAGAAATTTAATCCGCTAAAAGCCCCAGCTTGCCCAGAAATAACATTTGCTATTACGGTACCCGACATATTGATTACATAAATCTCGACATTGTAGCCATTGGCATCATTTACTTTCAAGGCAATTTTTGATTCGTCGGCACTCCAGTCACATTCAGAAATAAATTTACCGTTTGGCGTTTGAAATATTTTTGTCAGACCGCTTCCGTCGTTATTGATTTTATAAAGTTTATCAAAATTCGGATAAATTAATGCGCTTCCAGAGACATCCCAAGAATATCCGATATAATCTGAGTTAAACCCCGCTATAGGCACTGAACTTGTAATTTTTTTAACTCCTGTTCCATCAAAATTCATGGTATAAATATCATTTCTAGAACCGTTTGTGGCTATAAACGCGATTTTTTTAAGCTGATTATTTCTGCGCGGGCGCCAAGAATTTTTATCCGATGCTGTTAATTGATATTGTTTTCCCGCATCATCAGCGGTAAAAATCACATTGTTTCCTGCCACCTCTTTCACAAATAAATGTCTTGTTGCTGGAAAAGTCAGCGTTGAGAAAGCACTAACGGTACTTAATATTGGAGTATTAACTCCGTCAGTTACCTCAACCTGCCAATAGTATTTTATACCATAAATTAGATTAGTCAAAGAAAGTTTTTTCTCTTTTATACCTTCAAAAGTTTTTACCTCTGCATTACTATCATTTCGAAGCGTAACTTTAAAAATAAGGGCATCATTATCGGGATCTGTTGCATTCCAAGTTAAATCTAGCGAAACAGCCTGACCTGTACTGTTATCTACCGGACTAACAAGCACTGGAACTGTTGGAGGTTTATTGTTTGCTGTTGCTTTTTTGAGTTCGAAAACCACTTCTGAAGTAGCGTTTTTGCTAACTGTAACGGCTTCAAATTTTGCTACATATCCATCTTTTTGAGCCTGAATCGAATATTCTCCCACTTTCATATTCGAAAGTGTAAACTTTCCTTCTGCATCAGTAAATACAGTACTTGATACTGGACTTGTCAATATTTTTACATTTTCCAGTGGTTCAAAAGTATCAGCAAAAACAACTTTTCCTGTAACTGTTCCGTATTCTTCTGTTTGTTCTCCTATTTTTTCTTCACTGCAAGAAACCAAAAACAATAAAAAAAGTACAGGTGTAATTTGGTATAAATACTTCATTTTGATTTGTTTTTAAATTTAAACTTTAGGTTGTAATTTCAGATGATTAGTTATTACGCTTATTTTTTCTTTTTTGTAAAATAATAAGTTAGCCCTAAACCAAATTTGTAATAGTAATCATCTCGGGTTCCTGCCACGATATAATCGATATTATCACTGAAATTGATATTTTGTTCGGCAAATAATTTTATTCCTATTTGATCGGAAGCCATATATTCGAGACCTCCTCCATATTGAATTTTGCTGTGTGTGTTTTCGAATTTACTGTTCATTCCGTATCCTCCTCCAACGTATAAATATGGAGTAAGACGATCTTTAGGAAGTATAATCCACTCCATATTAAGATCGTAAGTAACATACCCCACATCAAGTAAATTTTTATTGGCCAGATTTATTACGTTTGTGGAAGCACTGAAATTGAAGCTCGGAGAAATAAAGAATTTTAAAGCGCCACGGCCAAAAGGTCTAAGAAGCGGATCTTGATAATCTCCATCCATTAAAGTCGCTCCGCCAGAAAGTTCGATGGCAAATTGGCTTCTTCTGTTTTCCAAAACCCTATCATAAAGTCCGGTAACATCAGCAGTTTTGGTTTCTTCGGCGTAAGCTTTCAGTAAATTATCAACTTGCCATTTTGGTGCATCGGCTTCCCAAACATTGTCTTTTATTCCTTCTAAAACTAAAGATTCGACAGCTTTTTCTATCGCTTCTGTAACAGCCATGTGTACCGGTTCATTGGTTGTGTATCCTGTTTCAACTTCTAGAAGTCTTTTAAAATTGACATATCTGAAAAGGCTTTCATCAATTGCTTGAGATAAAATGGTTTTGGAGATATAAACTGATTTTAAAATTTTTCCGTTTGAAGTAGAAATCATTCTCAGATAAATGGTTACACGATCCTGACGGTATTTTACAGATGCTCCTGCTCCAAAATATCTGGCACCGAATCCGCCTGTAATGATATTGGAGTCATAAGAAACAATTCCTCCTTCTAATAAAACTCCAGCATATAATAAAGGTGAAATCTGCGGTTCGTTAACGTTTGCATTTTTAACGTATTCCTGACGAGTCGCACGAATAAGATTTCGTTCTTGAAGTAAATTCCCAATATTTTCACGTTCAATCGGAATAAACCATTTGGAATCTTCTAATGCTTTTATCAAAATAGAAGTGGCTCCCTGAGTTACGGCAGTACTAAAACTGCTTCCGTTTTCCTGTGGTTTATATTGGCCTGTCTGATCTCTAAATTTATAGACACCAACAACGACTTGTTCTTTTGGTTTTGGCAATTCTTTTAGTAATGAAGTCGCAGGCGTTCCCTCTCCCAAAACAGCTTTTTGTACTCCTGTGGGTTGATTGTAATAAGCGCCGCAGCCATTAAAAAGAAATCCAAATACAATGATTAGGCAGTAATGGATTCGCATATTATTGATTTGGGATGATTACTTGGGTTTGTTCTCCTGTATTAGTATCTAGAATATTTAAAGTAAGACCATCTGACGACGGAAATACATCTACCGAATAACTCCCAAAAGTATAAGAGCCTTCTTTTATGCCATCTGTTCCAAATTGCTGTCTGTATAATGAACTAGAAATTTGATTCAGCAATTGCGAATTTAAATTAGCTTTAAATTTTTCTAAATCGGTTAGTTCTTTTGTTGTAGTTGTTGCTGTCTTATCCTTCTGTTTATTTTGTGATTCGGCACTATTTAAAAGCCATTGATAATTAAACGTATCTCCGCCAAATGCAGGATTTACAGGTTTATAAACTAAAGCTTGGGCATATAAAAGTGGAGAAAAAAACAGACATAATATTGAGATTGCTATAAGTTTCATGTCTTTTATAAATAAATTAATACTGAGTGAAATATTTGCGTTCGTTTTCTTTTTCTTTCAAATAGGTAAAAGTTGCATTTACAGCATCTTCAGCCACTGCCTCTAAAAATTCGTCATCTGGCCGTACCAGAAAATCATAAATAACTTCATTTTCAATGGTTATCGTGATTGCTGTATTTCTTGCAAAACTATATTCTTCACCTATGGTTACGATCTTCTTAGCATTTATTCCAATCTCATTGTATTTATAATAATAACGGTCGTAAAAATCCTTACCCATTTTGGTTTTAGTTTCATCCGTGATGATTCCCCGTAATTCGAAGCCTTCGTCTGGCAGTATTTTTACTGGTTCATCCTTTTTTTTTTCTTCACCCAAAACCACTCGATCTTTTGCTATGATTTGCTTATCTTCATCATAAAACAAAAGCATAATAACTACTTCATCTGTATCAAACAAGTTGATCTGTGATGTAGATAATTTTTGTTTTTCGTTTGGCTGTAAGGTAAAAACACCAACTTGTTCATTTTTAGACTGATTATTATTGTCATTATTATTTTTTATAACAGATAATTTATAGGCCGCACTTCTAATTACATCTGTCATATTTTCAGCTGTACCAGTGATTTTTACGCTGCCCTCAACTTTTTCAATTTCTATTTTTGCTTTTACCTTATCTTGAGGAACTTGTCCATAAAATGTCATAGCGAAAAACAGAAACAGAATAGTGCTATATCTGTTGAAATAATACATAAATAGGTTTATAATTTATTGATAAGAATTACTGAAGCTCCATTTCCTGTCTGTGTGATTTTCATGTTTTTTGATAAGGAATTGGTTCCAATATTTTGAATATTTTGATTGTCTCCTTTTTGAGAAATCTGCATATTTATATCATAATTTGTTTTTAAAGTATAATCAAAAACTCGATTATTATCTCCTTGCTGCAAAACACTTTGAACAATAGATTTTGCACTTTTATCAAGCAGTACATCATTTCGATCTCCATTTTGCTCAATAGCAATTTTTGATTGACTTGCTTTTACAATTGCATTCACTCTATTTAAATCTCCAATCTGCTGTATTTGTATTCCTGACTGAAGGTTTAAATTCAAATCCTTTTGAGTTTTTTTATCCATTAGTGAAACTACACTCATAGCAGTCTCCTTAGAATTAAAAAGGGATGAGCCATATGATTTAAACTCAGGATTATCTTCTTTTTGCTGGCCATAAATAACAGGACAAAAGAGAAATACTATTACTATATTTAAAACTAAAATTTTCATTTTACTTTTTTTAGATATTAAAATCAATAAGATATGAGATAGCCTTTAGTAAATAGAGGCTATCTCATTAGCTTTTGTAATTTCAATTTATGGAGCTACTGCTGTTTGCGCCACAGTAATATGATTACCCGTTCCGCTAGAGAAACCAACTTGATTGTTACCAGATCCTCCTACTAGGTTTGTTTGAGTTAAAACCGAAGTATTAGATTTACCAATCTGTAATGTGTTTTCTAAGTTTTTGTTGTTGTTTTGAGTACTTATAGAACTATTGTTATCACCATATTGATAGTGTCTTGAAATATTTCTATCTAATGTACCAACTGCTGTAGAATTTTGAGTTTGTTTGGAGATGTTATGGTCACCACCTTGACTTGCATAAGCTAAATTATAGTTTCCAGCTTGAGTCTGAGTAGCTTCATTTGCACCATTTGGAGCAATAGGCACTGTTACTGGTAATTGTGCAAGCTGAGAAACGCTAAAAGGAGCTCCTGTTGGCACTTCATTTCCTGTTGTACCTTGGTCAACGGTAGCTTCATTACTATTTCCTGTTTGAAACTGCCAAGCTTTATCTCCGCCATTAAGTGCTGTTAATGGTCCAGCTATTTGATCTTGCCAAATTGTAGCTTTATTTGAGTTTCCAGTTTGCACTTGATAACCTTCATTGTTTTTGTTACTTTGAGAAATCCATGAAGTATTCGAATTACCTGTTTGTTTTACATCTGCAAGGTTATTTTTTGCAGGATACAATCCAGGTTGAAGTCCTTGGAAAACTTCAGATTTGTTGGTATTACCATTTTGTGCAACTGTAGAATTGTTGTTACTACCATTCTGAGAAGCATTACCAGTGTTATCATTTCCGATCTGGCCTACGGCTGAGTTGTTCTGCGCTACGGCAGCAAATCCTACAAACAGCATCGCTGAGATGCTTAAAATTACTTTTTTCATAATAAATATATTTAATTGGTTATTAATACAACTTATTATGTAGGTTCTGCAGGTTACATTCCAGGGGAGGAAAAAGAGGGACTTATAGTATTTTTTGAAGTAATTGTAAATCTATTTTCTCAACTTCACGACCAAAATTAGAAAACTTATCCAAATACGACTCAAGTATAAACACCTATTTTACAATAAGTTAACCTGTTTTCGATGAAATGCAAAACTATCTCGATGAACTGCTTTAAACCGAATAAATTTTTATAAGAAAAAAGCTACTTATTACATTTTACTTACATTTGAAGCATCTGTAACAAAGAAAATGTCAATTAAAAACCATTTTTTTTATCATTAAAACAAAAAAGCCTGTCTTAAAAAGACAGGCTTTTAACAAATTTTTTCTTAATTATTTAGTAAACAATAATTCTCTGTATTTGGTTAATGTCCAACTTTCATCATCTACTAATAATTCTAATTTATCACAGTGATTACGAATCTCGTCAAAATACGGTTTTACATTATTACAATACGCTTCTGCCATTTTTTGAGCATCAGTCAATTGGTTTGCTTTTTTTCTTTCATTAGTCATTGCCAATACTTTAGAATTAATTCCTTCAATATGGCCCGAAATTTCTTTTATTAAAACAATTTGTTCTTTAGCTAAAGCTTCAAACTCTTTTGCAAAAATTTCTTTTAATCCTTTTACATTGTCAATTAATGTATTTTGGTAACGAATTGCAGTTGGAATAACATGATTTCTGGCAATGTCTCCTAAAACTCTTCCTTCGATCTGGATTTTTTTCGTGTATTCTTCCAATTCGATCTCGTAACGCGCTTCGGCTTCTACATGGTTAAAAATTCCTAATTGTTCAAATAAGTCTAAAGCTTGTTTCGAAACTTTTGCTTTAATAGCTTCTGGAGTTGTTTTAAAGTTGCTTAATCCTCTTTTTGCTGCTTCTTTTTCCCAAGCTTCACTATAACCATCTCCTTCGAAAAGGATTTTTTTAGATTGTTTAATGTATTCTCTTAAAACATTAAAAATAGCATCGTCCTTTTTCATGTCTTTCGACTCGATTAGGTTTTCTACTTCATTTTTAAAGTCGATTAACTGTTTTGCTACAATCGCGTTTAAAGTTGTCATTGCATTTGAACAGTTAGAATTTGAACCAACTGCTCTAAATTCAAATTTATTTCCTGTAAAGGCAAAAGGCGAAGTTCTGTTACGATCTGTGTTATCTAATAATACGTCTGGAATTTTACCGACAACGTTTAATTTTAAATCTGTTTTTTCTTCTGGCGAAAGTTTTCCTGTTGTTACACTTTCTAATTCAGATAAAACTTTTGTTAACTGAGCTCCAATAAATACCGACATAATGGCTGGCGGCGCTTCGTTTGCTCCTAACCTGTGGTCGTTACTTGCTGTTGCGATAGAAGCTCTTAGTAAAGTTTCATTATCGTTTACCGCTTTGATTGTATTAATAAAGAAAGTCAAAAACTGTAAATTGCTCATTGGCGTTTTGCTCGGACTCAACAAGTTAACTCCTGTATCTGTAGCCAAAGACCAGTTATTGTGTTTTCCAGAACCGTTTACTCCTTTAAATGGTTTTTCGTGGAATAACACTTTAAAGTCATGACGTTCTGCTACTCTCTGCATTACGTCCATTAATAAAGAGTTGTGATCAACCGCTAAATTTGTTTCTTCAAAAATTGGAGCCAGCTCAAACTGATTTGGCGCAACTTCATTATGACGCGTTTTAACCGGAATACCCAACAACATACATTCCTGCTCCAAATCTCTCATATAAGTAAGCGCGCGAGTTGGGATAGAGCCAAAATAATGATCGTCTAACTGCTGCCCTTTTGCTGAAGTGTGTCCTAATAAGGTTCTTCCTGTCATCATTAAGTCAGGACGAGAATTTGCTAGAGCTTTGTCAATCAAGAAATATTCTTGTTCCCATCCTAAAGTAGCGGTTACCTTTTTTACGTTTTTGTCAAAATATTTACAAACTTCTGTTGCTGCTTCATCAATTGCAGATAATGCTCTTAATAAAGGTATTTTATTATCTAAAGCCTCGCCTGTGTAAGCAATAAAAACTGTCGGAATACATAAAGTTGTACCATATATAAAAGCTGGAGAAGTAGGATCCCAAGCCGTGTAACCTCTTGCTTCAAAAGTATTTCTGATTCCGCCGTTCGGAAAACTTGATGCATCTGGTTCTTGCTGTACCAATTGTGCACCACCAAATTTCTCTACAGATTCGCTTCCGTCATATGAAGTTTCAAAAAAAGCGTCGTGTTTTTCTGCTGTTGTTCCTGTAAGCGGCTGAAACCAGTGTGTATAATGCGTTACACCTTTAGAAAGTGCCCATTCTTTCATTCCCATTGCAATATAATCGGCAAGTTTTCTTTCTATTTTTGTCCCATGCTGAATAGCATCTCTCACTCCTCTAAGAGCATCTGAAGTCAAATATTGCTTCATTGCTTTTTCATTAAACACGTTTGATCCGAAAAGATTTGATTTTCTGCCAATTTCTTCAAAAGGCACCGGCTTTCTGTTAGAAGCTTGTTGTAAAGCTTGGAAACGTAATGTTGACATGGTTATGATATTTTAAATTCGTAATAATTTTCATTAAAAAATGATCAGCAAATATAAACAATTAAAATACCTATTTGGAATATAAATTTTAGATTTTTGAAATAGAATTCCTCAACAGAAAATGCTTTTTTCAAAGAATAATGAATTCAAATCGCAGAAATATAACAAAACTGTACGGTAATATTGATTAAATAAACATTTTTTCATAATTCCTTAACTCAGAAATTCAAAAAAGTGCCGTAATTATTACGAATTTATTTTTTTAAGCTTACTAAAATTGCTTTTTTTGAAATATACCCCTATCAAAATTATGCTTATCTAAAAAATTATACTTCATAAAACAAAATAGCCCCCTAATTTTTGGGACTGGAAAAATAAATCTATATTTGACCCAACGAAAAAAAACAAAAAAATTAATTTATATTATTATGGCTAAAATTAAGTTAGAGTACATTTGGTTAGACGGATATGAACCAACTCAAAATCTTAGAAGTAAAACTAAAGTTGAAGAGCACGAAAACTTCAAAGGGACATTAGAAGAACTTGGAAATTGGTCATTTGATGGTTCATCAACTAAACAAGCTGAAGGTGGATCTTCTGACTGTTTATTAGTTCCAGTTGCAATCTATCCAGATCCAACTCGTATCAACGGATGGTTAGTAATGTGCGAAGTTATGTATGCTGACGGTACACCACACCCTTCTAACGGTAGAGCTACAATTGATGATGATAATGATGATTTTTGGTTTGGATTCGAACAAGAGTATTTCATCATGGATACTAAAACTCAACTTCCACTTGGTTTCCCAGTTGGAGGATACCCTGCTCCACAAGGGATGTACTACTGTTCAGTAGGTGGAAAAAACACACACGGTAGAAAATTAGTTGAAGAGCATGCTGATTTATGTATTGCTGCTGGAATCAACTTTGAAGGAATCAACCAAGAGGTTGCCTGCGGACAATGGGAATTCCAATTATTCGCTAAAGGCGCTAAAAAAGCTGGAGATGAAATCTGGGTTGCTCGTTACCTATTAGACCGTTTAACTGAAAAATATGGTTACTATATTGAATATCACCCAAAACCACTAGGAGATACTGACTGGAATGGTTCTGGAATGCACGCTAATTTCTCTAACGAAGTTTTAAGAACATGTGGAGATCAAGCAACTTACGAAAGAATTTGCGAAGCTTTCCGTCCTGTTACTGCTGAGCACATCGCGGTTTACGGAGCTTACAATGACCAACGTTTGACTGGTAAACACGAAACTGCTTCTATTCACGATTTCTCTTACGGAGTTTCAGACAGAGGATGTTCTATCAGAATTCCTTTAATGACTGTTCAAAAAGGATGGAAAGGATGGTTAGAAGACAGAAGACCAGCTTCAAACGGAGACCCTTACAAAATTGCTGCTAGAATTATCAAAACTGTTAACTCAGCTATATAATTCAAAGCTTAAATTATATTCTAAGTGCCAGCATTTATTTGCTGGCACTTTTTTTATGCAGTCAACATCATTCCAACTTTGTCAAATTTTAAAACTTTGACAAAGTTCTAATCTAATTTTAAGGTATTAAACCGCTATTTCGAATCTAAAAACCTCATAACTTTATAACACTTAACATTTTACAAATAAGAAATATTACTTAATTTTAAGATTAAAATTAATTTTTAAGTTAAACATCAAAACTTATCTTTGTAAATCATTAAAAAAAAATCATTATGATAGTCTGGACTCTCTTTTTACTTGCTGTAATTTTTATTCTTGCTTTAGACTTAGGTGTCTTTAACAAAACACCCCATATCATCAGCACCAAAGAAGCCAGCAAATGGACCTTAGTTTGGGTTACTTTGTCTTTCCTTTTTTCAGGAGTAATTTATTGGCTTTATACTAAAGATTATATTGCAAATCCAGATAATCTCAAACCCACTGTTGCTTCTATGAAGTTTATTACTGGATATTTAATTGAGCTTTCGCTGAGTGTCGATAATATCTTTGTAATTGCTATTATTTTTGCTTCGTTTAAGATTCCGCAAAAATACCAGCACCGCGTTTTATTTTGGGGGATTTTAGGAGCTATTGTTTTCCGCGGATTAATGATTTTCTTCGGAGTAATGTTAATCAATAAATTTACTTGGACAACTTATTTATTTGGAATATTCCTGATTTTCACTGCGATAAAAATGCTTTTTTCTGGCGAAGAAGAAGATTTTCACCCAAAAGATTCTTTTATTTATAAAGCGCTAGGAAAAGTTATGCCGATTACTACAGAAACGGATGGAGAGAAGTTTTTCATTTTAACTGAAAAAGGAAAGAAAGCCGCTACTCCATTATTCGTTGCTTTAATCGTAATTGAAGTTATGGACGTTCTTTTTGCCGTAGACAGTGTTCCTGCCATTTTAGCCATAACTTCAGATCCGTTTTTAGTATTTAGTTCGAATATTTTCGCCATTTTAGGATTACGTTCTATGTATTTCTTCTTAGCAAATATGTTGGCAAAATTCAGCTATTTAGAATACAGTTTAGTCGCAATTCTAGCTTTCGTTGGATTAAAAATGTTACTTCACGATTTCTTCCACGTACCAGAATGGGCTTCTTTAGGATTCATCGCTTTATCCCTTTTAGTCGGAATTTTGGTTTCCCTAAAATTTGGACCAGAAAAAGTATTAACAGATTCTGAAAAGGAATAATTTTCAAAACATATATATACAAAAAAAAGGAAATCTTGCGATTTCCTTTTTTATGCTTAGCAAATAAATTTTATAATTTTACTCTTTTTACATTACTATCATCAATGTTGAATTTCTTTATAGTTTCTTCGTAATTAGAATAATCAGCTTTACTAACAGACTTAGCAGTATTTTCAAAAATATCTGCTGGAATAATCACTACTCTAAATACCTGTCCTTGAGTCCAATCCGTCGATAAAGTATTTAAATCAAAATCAGCCCCAAGAAAAATATTTACTCTATTAATAGAATAATCAAAATTAAAATCTAAAGCTCCGCCATTAGTCATATAATATGTCTGAGGAATTAATCTCCAAACATCTACACCACCCGAAACTGCATATAAATGATATACTAAAACTGCATCTGTATCAAAAATTGGAGGAGTCAACGGTATAGTTGCCGAGTAATTATTGCCAGAGTTAAAATTAACTTGTCTTTCAATTACTTCAGAAACCATATCTTGTCCCGGAGGTCCCGGAGGCCCTTCTGGTCCTTCACAGCTAGAAAATGCGATTAAACCGATAACCGCAAATAAGGTAAGTATCTTTTTCATAATTATATTTTTTTTAAAGGATTATACTATAAAGGTATTTCAAAAATTAAACCAAAAAAAGCGATTTGTCTTATTTTGATATAAAAAAACCTTTATTTTTTCGCAGTAAGCTGATTCTTAGCTAATATTTTATTGAAAAATAATACATGATAAGGAAGCGAATTTTCCCAATAATCCCAAGTATGAGCTCCTGGTCTTTCGGTGTAATCATGCTCCACTTTGTTGTAAACCAATCTTCTGTGCAATTCTCTGTTTGGTTCAATTAAAAAATCATCTACACCACAATCTATAATCAGCGGCAATTTGTTTGATTTTATTTTGTCAGCCATTCGTAAAACAGAATTTTGTTCGTACAATTCGGTATTACCGCTTTTGTCTCCAAAAACAGGCTGCATTAATTTTACAATCTGTGCAGAAGAATCTCTGTTCAACATTGTACTCATATCTACAGCACCGCTCATACTTCCGGCCGCACAGAACAAATCGGGATGTTTTGCAGATAAATACAGCGCGCCATGTCCGCCCATTGAAAGTCCTGTAATTACTCTTCCGCTTTTATTGGCAATCGTTCGGTATGTTTTATCTACTTTTTGCACAACTTCTTGCGTGATAAAAGTTTCAAACTGGCTTTCTTTATTTACAGGACTATCCAAATAAAAACTAAACGTCTCTCCTTCTGGCATTACAATAATCATATTGTATTGGTCTGCCAGATTATGAACCAGTTTTTTGTTTGGAGTATTTTTAAGCCAATCGCTAAAATGTCCGTACGCGCCATGCAACAGGTACATTACCGGAAAAGTCGATTTACTTTTTGCATAAGAATTGGGTAAAACCACTGCAGCTTTATAGGTTTTTCCCATAGCGGTGCTGGCAACTTGTAAAGTGTCTACTTTTGCAGCGTATGTCAGGGTGGTAAGACAAAGCAAAAATGCAGACATTAGCATTTTAATTTTTTTCATTTTTTGATATTCTTTTTCTGATTAGGTTTGTAAATATACCTTTTTTCAAAATAAAATATATGAAAAATCCGACTCGTTTTTGATGCCACGAATTATACGAATTCCCACTAATTAATTGGAGTTACTTTATATTAAAAAACAGCACCTCAATAAAACAGAAAAAAAATCCGACCAGCTTTACGCTGATCGGATTATGAGTTCTTATATTATAAAATTCAATTACTGTAAATTTGTGTAATTCGTGGCAAACAACAAAATCTAGCTAATTATAATCTTATGTTCGTGACGATATTGCGATGCGCTTTTACCTGTATATTGTTTGAATGATTTACTAAAGTGACTGAAATTATTAAAACCACTTTCGTAGCAAACCTCATTTATACTTATTGGCTGTTCTGCCAAAAGCTTGGAAGCGTGCACCAAACGATATTCATTTACAAACTCCGTAAATGTTTTGTTTGAAATCTTTTTGAAATAACGGCAAAACGAAGGCGTAGTCATACTTACCAGACTCGACACCTCATCGATAGAAATTGATTCCTGAAAATGATCTTTTACGAAATTGAAAACCACATTCATACGATCATTATCTTGAGTCTGAAGTTCCATTGAAAATCCGTCTGCGTTTAGAATAGTATATTCCTCAGCCGATTCTAATTCGTCCAGAACACTCAAAAGAGTGATCAATCTTTGAAATGGCGGTTCATTTTCCATCATTTCAATTTTCTTTCCGATACGTTTTTTCGTTTCACCTCCAAAAGCGATTCCGCCTTTAGCTTGTTTCAAAATATTCTGCACCTTTTTCATTTCGGGAGCAACAAAAAAATCGCTTCCTAAAAATTCAGGTTTTATATGAATTACGGTTTCAGTTGTATTCCCTGTTTGTTCGTTTGTAAAACCGCAATGTGGCAAATTAGCTCCTATTAAAAGTAAACTACCATTGGTGTAATAAGAAACATGGCTTCCTATTTGTCTTTTTCCAGCCCCACCATTTATATAAACCAACTCAATTTCTGGATGATAGTGCCATAAATGAGCTTTACTATTGGTCTTTTCGGCGTGTTTAGTGTAGGTAAAAGAACTTCCGTATGAGTTAGTTATCACTTCAAGAGCTGGGGCAATAGTCTTCATGATAATTTCTTTAAAAAATAATAGCAAATTTAACAAAAACACCTAAAATAATTTAAATTTTAACCTATAACGGTTTCGTAAATGCGAATTTTACATTAAAATAACGTTCGTAACACTGAAAAATTTACACAAAACCTGGCTTTTTTTTAGGGTCTTATTTTTTTTCTCTACTTTTTTTTTATTTATCCTATTTAAAACCTGTTTTTATACAAATATGTTAAAAATTGTAAGAAATATGGAAATTTTAAGAGATATTAAGTTTTTGAAAAACTTTGAAGAAAAACAATCAAATTAACAAAAACACAACATTAAAGTCAAATTTTAACATATAACGGTTTCGTAAATGAGAATATAGCATATAAATTGGAAAATATAGATGTTAAAATACCACACATGTTGCTATAACTTTGCATCAGAGAAATGAACGAAAAAAATTTAATACTATAGTATATGAAAAAGATAATGAAATTAAGTTTAGTATGTGCAGTACTTCTAACAGGAATGAGTACTTATGCAATTGACGGAAATGAAGCCTTAAATCTTCATGTATTAAAAGGAAATGGCAAGGTAATTGCTTTTGGAATTAATCAATTACAAAAAGCAGTTATTAGTATATATGACAATAATGGTAATTTAATCTATACTGAAAACGCTTCTGGTAAAACTGGAATCTTGAGAACTTTCAGTTTAGAAGAATTTCCACAAGGAAAATACATTTTAGAAGTTTCTGATAACTTCAAAAAAGTACAATATGATATCAATGTAAACGCTAATAGTTCTGTTTTGTCTTCAAAAGGAACTTCTGTTAACTAAGAAAATATTAAAGTTAAGTGCAATTCTTCACGGCACTTAAAACTTTATACTCTAATACAGTATAAAAAGTGAGGTTAGATAGTTAGTAAGTTAAAAACTTTCAAAAGTTTTAAAAACAGCTCTTTGTGGTTACTGAGCTGTTTTTTTTTGCTTTATAGTTTTCTAAGTTTTTACCGCAAGTTTTTTTACCGCAAAGACGCTAAGGTTTACGCAAAGAGCGCAAAGTTTATTTATGGCAAAAGGCGCAAATAATCTTTTGTATATGATCACGCATATAAACAAAAAGTTCGCAAAGCTTTATCCATTTAGCTTTGCGAACTTTATTCTTTAGAATATACTCAAAAACTTAGCGCTCTTTGCGTAAATCTTTGCGGCCTTCGCGGTTAAATCAACATTAAGCCATTCCTACAATTCTTAAAGAAATCTTTACGACAATGTAAATTTAAAATCCATGAAATCGTTGAAAAATAATAGGCGTTTTAGCAAAAACGATAAATATAATTCAAATTTTAACCTATAACGGTTTCGTAAATGAGAATACAGCATATAAATAGGAAAATATAGTTGTGCTTTTTTACTTACAACAGAAGTAATTTAGCATCAGAGAATTAGAACTATTAATTTAAAAACTAAATACCATGAAAAAGATTGTTAAATTGAGTTTAGTAGCAGCGTTGCTTTTCACAGGAATTAGCACATATGCAATTGATGGAACAGCAGATTTTAATCTGCATGTAATTAAAGCTAATGGCAAAACGATCACTTTTGGTCTTAACCAAACACAAAAAGCCTACATAGCTATTTATGACAAAGAAGGATCTCTAATTTATTCTGAAAATGCTTCAGGTAAAGATGGAATTTTAAGAACTTTTAGTCTAGAAGAATTTCCAGAAGGAACTTACTTCTTAGAAGTAGAAGACAATACAAAAAAAGCAAAATACGAAATACTAGTAAATGAGGATGTTTCTGTTCTAACTCAAAAAGCAGTTTCTTCAGTTTACAAACCAGGTTTTGACAAAAATACAAGTGTGGCAACACGCTAAAAAAGTTTATGCTTTCATAAGTATAAAAGTGAGGTTAGATAGTTAGTAAGTTTAAAAACTTTCAAAAGTTTTAAAAACAGCTCTTTGTGGTTATAGAGCTGTTTTTTTTTGCCTCTAATTTTTTTATCGCAAAGACGAAGGTTACGCAAAGTTCGCAAAGTTATTTAAGCTTTGCGAACTTTTTGTTTTATAAAATTTACTCAAAAAAGCTTAGCGTGCTTTGCGAAAATCTTTGCACTCTATGCGGTTAAATTAATATAGCATTCGCAAAGCAAAACATTGAAAAATAATAACTGAATTAACAAAAACGATGAATATAATTCACATTTTAACCTATAACGGTTTCGTAAATGAGAATATAGCATAGAAATGGGAAAATACAGTTGCATATTTCATTGTACTATATAAGTAATTTAGCATCAGAGAATTAGAACTAATAATTTAAAAACTAGTACCATGAAAAAGATTGCAAAATTGAGTTTAGTAGCGGCGTTGCTTTTCACAGGAATAAGCACTTACGCAATTGATGGAAATGGAGAATTTAATCTTCACGTATTAAAAGCTAATGGAAAACTGATCACTTTCGCACTTAACAAAGTACAGAAAGCCAATTTAGCTATTTATGACACGGACGGAACTTTAATTTATTCGGAAAGCGCTTCTGGAAAAGAGGGTATTTTAAGAACTTTTAGCCTAGAAGAATTTCCTGAGGGAACTTATTTCTTAGAAGTAGAAGATAATGTAAAAAAAGCAAAATATGAAATTACAATAACTGATAATGCTGTTTTATCTAGAAACGCAATTTCTTCAGTTTACAAAGCAGGTTTTGCTAAAAATTCAAGTGTCGCTACACGCTAAGAATTTATACACGCAGAAAAGGTATAAAATTAAGGTTAGAAAATTTAAAAATTACGTTTAAAGAACAGCTCTTTGTGGTTATGGAGCTGTTTTTTTTGTTTTACCTCAAAGTTTTTTTACCGCGATGACGCTAAGGTTACGCAAAGTTCGCAAAGTTTATTTTTAAGCTTTGCGAACTTTTCATTCTAAAGAACTTAGCGCACTTTGCGTAAATCTTTGTGCACTTTGCAGTTAAACTTCAACAGTATTTTTGGTTAAAAAGCTGTTTTTTTTGTTTAAGATTTAGATCAAAATCATATAACAATAAGTTTCTGAAAAATTATTCTTATTAATTCCAACTCTTTGATTTTTAAGCACTAAAAAATATTCAAAAAAATAAATCCGCAAGCCCTGTAATTACGTACATACTTCAAACAAAATACAGAAATACTTACAATTCAATAACTTAAGCATTTAAAAATGCTGATTTTTTGCTAAAAATTAAATTTGTATTTGTAGTTTTACGCGTTCCACATTTAGTAATTAACAATTTAAAAAAAACATGACAAAATTTACCAAAGCTGGTTTAGTTGCTGCCTTTTTTTTAGCGACTGTGTTTACCTACGCCATTGACGGAAAAGGTGATTACATTTTAAACATCAAAACAGGAAACGGAAAAGTAGTTAGCTTTACTTTAGACACTGTAGAAAATGCATCTTTCTCTATCTTCGACGAGAATCACAACTTACTTTATGCGGGAGAATCTGCAGCAGACAAATTAGAGGTTTCTAAAACAATTAGTTTAGAAAGTTTTCCTGCTGGAACTTATGTTCTTGAAGTGAAAGCAAACGACAAAATTGCGAAACACGAAATTAAAGTTGCTGCTAAAAAAACAAAGACTGTAAAGTTAGACGACTCTGTTAACGAGAGTCCTTCTTTCCGTCGTTAATTTTTTGCCCCCAAAGAATTAGAAAGCATCCGTCGTGGCGGATGCTTTTTTTATATACTCTCTTTCCTTAGAGTGGAACCAATTTTGACCAATTTCCAAAAAAGCTCATTATCAGACGTTATGATTATTTTTGGTGATTCATTAAAAACCGAAGAATGTGCAAAAGCATAAATATAATCCAGCAAATCTATCCATTTGAAACTTTGTCTGAATTCTGGTCGAACCTCGTCGCTATTGGCAAAACAAACATTTCCAGATTCTTGTTCTTCTACAAATAATAAACCTGAATGATCTGAAAACTGATTTACTATATCATTTAAAGTTTGTTTGTTCCATAAAACGTTAAGGACAAAGTTCAGTTCCACTCCATCCTTCTTTATTTCTTGAATATACAACTCCAGATCAGCATTATCAGAAAATGTATTCTTAGTTTTTTCGATCTGAAAAGCCTCTATTTTGTCTAAATATTCCTCTATCGTCATCTTCAAAACTTTAACTAAATAAATTTAAAATATATTTCTTTATAAATAAAACACATCAAATCAAATACTTTAAAGAGTAAAATATAATCGACAAATTTTAAAAACATCCTTAAAAAACAATCCATATCATTGATTTACATATATTTGCACAATAAAAAGACGTTTTTAGAGTTTATCATTCTTAAAGCTGTTTTTCACAGCTGAAAGATTTATAAAACAATGAAGAATACGATAAATACCACAATTCAACTACAACCAATTCAGAAAAAACTAGTTCTTTTAGTACCGTTAATCGTATTTTCCTTTCGTGCAGCTGCGCAAAAAGAAACCTTTTATAAAACCGATAAAGTCGGCGAAAAGTACGCGTATGTCGATGTTATAAGAACTTACGAAAAGGTTGCTGCAAAAGGTTACAAGTCTGTCGACTTATTTCAAAAACTAGGAAATTCTTCTTATTCTAATTGCGAGCTAGAAAAAGCCGCTGGATGGTATGGCGAACTTTTTGCCTTAACTACAGATTTAGACCCCGTTTATTATTACCGCTACGCAGAATCGTTACGTTTTATTTCTGAAAATGAAAAAGCCGATGCTCTAATCGAAAAATTAAAACGTAAGCCAAAAACAGCTATAAAAAGTAAAGTTTAAAAGAACTAAATTGATATGAAAAAACCTCTCATTTCTGAGAGGTTTTTTTGTTTTATTTCTGATTTAGCAATTTTTCTAAATATTCATTTTTGTCTTTTTCTGCTTGAAGCAAACGCTCATAAAGCTTTTTATTTTCTTCGAAAGATTCCACTAATTTATCCAATGGATTAAAAGTGCAATTGTTATTATTTCCAAAATTTACTTGACTATCTTTTGTATCTGTAAAAGTATTGAAATAATTAATCATTCCTTCTTCTGAAAAGTTTTTAATTGCTTCTGCTGTCACACCAAGCGCTTTTGCAATTGCGATAAGTTTATCTTCATCGATCGTTTCACTATTTTCTAAAATAGAAATTGCTTGCTGGTTTGTTCCTAAAGCCTGCGCCAAAGCTTCCTGCTTCATATCTCGAAGTTCACGAATACGGCTTATTTTTCGCCCTATATGATTTGGTTTTGTTAGTGTGCTCATAATTCAAAGATAATAATTAAGTATAACAACTCGCGAAATGTAAAAAACATATTTATTCCTGTACCAAACACAAAAAATTGATTTGCTACAGCAAAATCTATTTCTTTCTTCGCCATGTCAGACAAAAGTACAATTTTTCTTATAATAATTTCACAAAAGTCAAATTGTAAAGCGATTAATTTATCTGCCAATTAAAAACAAACATTATGGAAACTAACGAAACTAAAAACCTAAATCGTTTAAAAGAATTAAATGCTTTGTATTTCACAACGCTAAAACCCGCCGAAGACAATTCACAAAAACAAACCGCCCAAATCAAAGTTTTAAATTATTTCGAACTCGGCTGTCTTATTACCGATCTACTAAAACTCTGCATTCTAGCGCTAGAACACGACATGCATAACCCAGAAAAGAAAAAATCTGATTCTATAAATGTAGGTTTGGTTCTAGAAACGGTTCTTTCTATTTTTCCTTTGGATGAAATGGAGTTTTTGGGGTATGTTGGGGAGGTTGTTGGGTAGTTATATTCTAACCAAACAAACATACAATCTTGTCATTTACAGTCTGCTAGCGCGAGCGTCTCGCTCGTGCATTACTTTGCGTTCCCGAGCGAGACGCTCGCGCTAGAGGGGATTATCATAAAATAACTAATCAATCTACAATTGCTCAAAACAAGTATAAATACTGTTGCAAAACAATATTTATACTTGTTTCTTTGTAATTATAATGTTTTAAAATTATTTTCTTCTTTATGTTTATCCATAAACTTTTGTTATTGTTTAACTCATTTTTCATTTTTATTTAGTAATTTCATATATATTTACACAGTTTTAAAAGAATGTTATGGCTAAAATAAGTGTCCCAACGGAAGTATTTACGGGATTCAAAACTATTTCAGAGTTAAATGAAACTCAAATTAAAGAACTAGGTAATTATCTATCTGGCTTGTCTAGTGATAGCGATTTTGTTAAAGTAACTAATGACCTAAACTCCCTGTTAAATATAAAAAATGGGAAGGCACTTCTCCAAACTTTTATGAGTTTTACTAGCTTATTAGGAGATGGAATTGAATTAGATAACTTAGCCCAAGATTTATCAGATTCATACTTAGAGTTAAGTGGTGAATTTTTTGCTCCGAAAAGAAAAAACGCTCTAATTTCAAACCTTAAAGTAATATTAAGAAATATTAATTCTATTTTAGAAATATTAGATACTAGAAGAGCATACTTTGAAAATGAAAATAACTTAAGAGAATGTAATATTCACACTGATATTCGAGTAATTTTTAAAGATGATATTGAAAGTACTGAAAGAAACGGTATAATTTTTCATAAATTACGTTTAGAATATATTAAAGAAGACAATTTTAAAGAATTATATCTTACACTGGATGTTTCCGATCTAAACAAATTAAAGTTAGAAATAGAAAACGCAATTAAAAAGGATCAAGCACTTCGTGATAATTATAAAGAAATGATTAACTTTTTATTTTAAAATTATGTCAACAATTGCAATAGAAAATAAATTAAGTTATAGCAAAAATACTTCTCGAAATAAGTACATTTCATATACAGAACCTTGTTCAGATTGGATGTTTAAATCGAAACATAATGTTCATGATAGTAATCAAAAGTGGAGCGTAATCGAGCCATTAACTATATCACACATAGAAATACTTCCTATAATAAAATCCCCAAAATTATTCTATACTAAAAAGAATTTTGAAATAGAAACATTAGAAGGAACTTTCAATTTAGATGAGAAACTTCAAAATATATATGATATTATCCAGCAATCTAAAGTTCTTTTAAGTTATGAAAATGACTGGGACGAAGAGGGAGCAATGGGATGTAATGAGATTGTATACGATAGAGCAATTAATTTATTAATAAAATATTCTCAAAACGTTTTTCGATACCATAATATTAGTATTGAAGCCCCTGAAATAAATCTAGGACGAGATGGCTCTATAGATTTAGAATGGCGATGTGAAAAAAGTATTTTTCTTATAACCGTATTAAATTCTGCAAAATTTGATGTTCACTTCTATGGGGACGATAATGGAACAATATTGAAAGGTACACTAACTGATTATAAGATTAATCGATTTTTATCTTTCTGGATGAGATGCTTAGTTTAGTATGTGGGTAAAAGAAGATATTCCTGACACAGATTACGTTTATATAAGAGTATCCAATACTTTTATTTCTAGTAAAGATCAAAAGCCTAAAGCGGCAGCCTTTTCAAATACTCCTAAAGATGGTGACAATTTATCATGTGATTGGAGTGGCTATTGCACTCCAACAGAATCCCATGAGCTGATTAGCTTACAAAAAAACTTTAGAACGGGATTATTTAAAAATCACTTAAACTTTTCTATTTGGAGCATGAATACTGGAAATATTCGTGAAAAAGTTGTTCCTAAGCAAATTTTGTCACATGATCCTTTATATAATGCAGAACCAATAGAGGGAATACCAAATAATAGAGCTCATTCAATAATTATTGGAGAAAAACCAGAAAATGTTGCTGAGTTTAGAGTAACAATGGTTCAAAATGGAGATTGGGCAATTGGACCGCTTGTTTAGTAAAAAATCTCACTTATTTCAATCATAAAAATATAAAAGACCTCTCATTCACATTAGAGGTCTTTTTATTTTATTTAAAAAAGTAAATCCTACATATTCCTTCTATACTGCCCACCAACTTCAAACAACGCCGAAGTAATCTGCCCTAACGAACAAACTTTTGTAGCTTCCATTAAATAATCGAATAAGTTTTCGTTTTTAATGGCTGCTTCTTGTAACTGGCTTAAATGCTCGTTTACTTTTGCTTCGTGGAAATTATGCAAGTTATCCAGCATGGTAATCTGGTATTGTTTTTCTTCTTCTGTGGCACGAATTACCTCAGCCGGAATTACCGTTGGCGATCCTTTTGAACTTAGGAATGTATTTACACCGATAATTGGGAAATCTCCGTTGTGTTTTAAGGTTTCGTAATACAAACTTTCTTCCTGAATTTTAGAACGCTGGTACATCGTTTCCATTGCGCCTAAAACGCCTCCTCTTTCTGTAATTCTGTCGAATTCTTGTAAAACGGCAGCTTCAACCAAATCGGTTAATTCTTCGATGATGAACGAACCTTGAATCGGGTTTTCGTTTTTCGCTAAACCTAATTCTTTATTGATAATCAACTGAATTGCCATTGCACGACGTACCGATTCTTCTGTTGGAGTTGTAATCGCTTCGTCGTAAGCATTGGTGTGCAATGAATTACAGTTGTCATAAATCGCATACAAAGCTTGCAAAGTGGTTCTAATATCATTGAAATCAATTTCTTGCGCGTGTAATGAACGCCCAGAAGTCTGAATATGATATTTCAGCATTTGTGCTCTTTCGTTGGCTCCGTATTTCAATTTCATGGCTTTTGCCCAAATCTTACGTGCCACACGACCAATAACCGAATATTCTGGATCTACTCCGTTGGAGAAGAAGAATGATAAATTTGGTCCAAAATCGTTGATGTTCATGCCTCGGCTCAAATAATATTCCACGTAAGTGAAACCATTTGAAAGCGTAAATGCCAATTGCGTAATTGGGTTCGCTCCCGCCTCAGCAATGTGATATCCTGAAATCGAAACCGAATAAAAATTACGAACGTTTCTAGTAATAAAATATTCCTGAACGTCTCCCATTAATCGCAACGCAAATTCTGTTGAGAAAATACAAGTATTCTGCGCCTGATCTTCTTTTAAAATATCAGCCTGAACCGTTCCACGAACTTGGGCTAAGGTTTTTACTTTTATTTCATTATAAGCATCCAAAGGCAAAACCTGATCTCCCGTAACGCCCAAAAGCATTAATCCCAAACCGTTATTTCCTGCTGGAAGTTCGCCTTGGTATTTCGGTCTTTCGATTCCTTTGTCTTTATATAGTTTGTTGATTTTTGCCTCAACTTCTTTTTCTAAACCATTTTCTTTAATGTAAATCTCACATTGCTGATCGATTGCCGCGTTCATAAAAAAACCCAAAAGCATCGGCGCAGGTCCGTTGATGGTCATACTTACCGAAGTCAATGCATGAACTAAATCGAAACCTGAATATAATTTTTTAGCATCGTCTAAACAGCAGATTGAAACTCCCGCATTCCCAATTTTTCCGTAAATATCGGGACGCAAATCTGGATCGTTTCCGTACAAAGTTACACTGTCAAAAGCCGTAGAAAGACGTTTTGCAGGCATTCCCGCGCTTACGTAATGAAAACGTTTATTGGTTCTTTCTGGTCCGCCCTCGCCCGCAAACATTCTCGACGGATCTTCGCCTTCACGTTTAAACGGATACAATCCAGAAGCGAAAGGAAATTCTCCAGGAACATTTTCCTGTAAATTCCAACGCAGAATATCGCCCCATCCTTCATATTTAGGCAAAGCAATTTTGGGGATTTGCAAATGCGATAAACTTTCAGAATGTGTCGCAATTTTAATTTCTTTATCACGAACCTTAAATGAGTAAACTGGATTTTTGTATTTTGCCACTTTATCCGCCCAATTCAGGATAATTTCCCAATTGTACGGATCTAAATCCATTTTTACTTTGTCAAATTGATTTAGTAAAAGATTTAAGAAGATTCTGTTTTCGTTTAGTCCTTCGACTTCGCTCAGGATGACACTGTTATCGTCGATTCCTGCTTTTGTAATTTGAGGAATTTTTCCAGAAACAGATTCTATCGTTTTAAAGATTCCGTATAATTTCTGAGCTACTTTTTGCTGTGCAATTGCCACCTCATCATAACTTCTGTTGTTCTCAGCAATTTCAGATAAATAACGTGTTCTTCCTGGCGGAATCACGAATATTTTCTCGCTCATTTCTTTAGTGATTTGAAAAGTCGATTTCAAGTCAGAATTCGTTTTTTCTGTCACTTTATCCATAATCGCTTTGTAAAGCGTGTTCATTCCAGGATCGTTGAACTGCGAAGCAATGGTTCCAAAAACAGGCATTTCATCTGGATTTTTATCCCAAAGATTATGGTTGCGCTGGTATTGTTTTTTTACATCACGAAGAGCATCCAGCGCGCCACGTTTATCAAATTTGTTTAAAGCTACTAAATCGGCAAAATCAAGCATGTCGATTTTCTCCAATTGCGTTGCCGCTCCAAATTCTGGTGTCATTACATATAAAGAAACGTCCGAATGATCCATAATTTCGGTATCAGACTGGCCAATTCCTGAAGTTTCCAAAATAATCAAATCGTATTTTGCGGCTTTTAAAACCTGAATCGCTTCGGCTACATATTTAGATAAAGCCAAATTCGATTGACGTGTCGCCAGCGAACGCATATAAACTCTAGGATTATTAATGGCATTCATACGGATTCTATCTCCTAAAAGTGCTCCTCCGGTTTTTCTTTTCGAAGGATCTACAGAAACCAATCCGATTGTTTTTTCTGGGAAATCAATTAAAAAGCGGCGAACCAATTCATCAACCAAAGAAGATTTTCCTGCTCCTCCAGTTCCTGTAATTCCTAAAACCGGAATTTTAGAAGTCGCATTATTTTCATGAATTTGATCAAATACAGGTTTTGCAATTTCTGGGAAATTCTCCGCTGCAGAAATCAAACGTGCAATTGCCGTTGGAACTTTATTTTCGATATGATCGATTTCTCCGTTTAATTGATTTCCGATAGGAAAATCTGCTCTTTGAACCAAATCATTAATCATTCCTTGAAGTCCTAAAGAACGTCCGTCATCTGGAGAATAAATTCTGGTAATTCCATATTCATGTAATTCTTCAATTTCGCTTGGCAGAATTACACCGCCTCCTCCACCGAAGATTTTAATGTGACCCGCTCCTTTTTCGCGAAGCAAATCATACATATATTTAAAGTATTCGTTGTGTCCGCCTTGGTAAGAAGTCATGGCAATTGCATTGGCATCTTCCTGAATTGCGGTATTTACCACTTCTTCAACACTTCTGTCATGGCCTAAGTGAATCACCTCAACACCCGTAGACTGTATAATACGACGCATGATATTGATGGCAGCATCATGTCCGTCAAAAAGCGAAGCAGCAGTAACAATTCTTACTTTATTTTTAGGAATATATGGTATTTGTTGTTCCATTTTATGAATATGATAATTTTAGGCGACCAATGTACAAAATATTTTAATATTCGATTAAGGTTCTGGCTTTATGTTAACAAAATTAAATCGATTTCGTAACCTTAAAAAGCAACAAAACCTGTAACTCATTGATTTGGTTAGCGAAAGGTAAAAGACATGGCAATTTCGAAACATTTAAATAAAATATGAAAACGCGTTTTAAGTACCTCTAAATTAATTTAGCATTGTAGAAAAGCCCCAAATTTTTACCAAAAACTTACGTAAAAAGTAATAACGTAAAAATTAAAAAAATGAAAACATTTTGTTCATTCACCGCAATTTTAGGTTTGAGTTTTTTTGTATTTTCTTTTAACAAAATTGAAAACAAGAATCTTACATATAAAGCCTCAAACCATTCAATCGTTTACAACAATTCAAATGATGTAGACAAAGTTTCGAACGACTTCTTTAAAAGATATTCGGAATTAAAAAAATATAAATCTGATGTGATGTCGTTATATAAAACGAGATCGCTTGGAACAATTTGGTTTGACGAGGACGAAATAAGTGAGTTTGGATCTGCTTTATATGAAAAAGCAAAAAAAACAAATGATTTAGTTATTCCTTATCAAAAAGAAATTGACCAATTATTTAGTTCTTCATCAGATAAAAGTAATCTTTCTCAAACTGACGCAGACATGCTATTAAGTTCATTGTACGTTGTTTACACCAAAAAAAGCAACGCTGACAAAAAAAGAATAGCGTATGATACAATGCTGAAAGATTTCTTAAATTACAGTACGCTAGAAGAAAATACGGCTACTGTTGATGCTAATGCAAAAGTGGAATATGACCAATATTACAAATTGCAGGACGTTCTTAAAAAATACAAAAGATTAGAAAAATCTAGCAAATGGAAACCAATTGTTCCAGCAGAAACTCCATACAGTGATTTACGTCCAGATGCGGTTTCTAGTACGATTGCGCAAGTTAGAACTCGTTTGTACTTGTTAGGAGATTTGAAAAGCGATTCTAAAAGTGATGTTTATGATCGTGAGTTGATGGATGCCGTAATGAAATACAAAGTTCGTAACGGGTTTAAACCTAATTATATTTTAGCAGAAGAACACATTAACGAAATGAATATTCCGCTTGAAGATAAGGTAGCGACATTAAAACTGAACATGGAAAGATGCCGTGAAATTGCGGCTCAAATCGCTGCTAGCGATGAATACGTTTTGGTAAATGTTCCTTCTTACGAATTAATATACGTGAAAAACGGTAAAATTGAATTGACTTCGCCAGTATTTGTTGGAGCGCCGTTAACAAAAACAACCATTTTTAACGGAGAAATTGACAGAATCGTTTTTAGTCCGTACTGGACAGTGCCGCAAAGTATTGTACAAAACGAATTAAAATCTAAAATCGCTGCAGATCCAAATTATCTTGCAGAGAAAAATATGGAAATGGTTAACGGTATGGTAAGACAAAAACCAGGGCCAGACAACTCTTTAGGTTTGGTGAAATTTATGTTCCCAAATAAAGAGGATATTTATATGCACGATACGCCATCTAAAACTTTGTTTGATTTTGAAAAAAGAACTTTCAGCCACGGATGTATTAATGTGAAAATGGCCAAAGAATTAGCCGTTGCGATGTTAAAAGATTATCCGGAATGGACTCAAGCCAAAATTGACAAAGCTATGGCGGGTAAAGTAGAGAACAGTTTTAAACTGACAAAAAAAGTACCGATTTACATTACTTATTTCACTTCATTAGTAAATGAAAACGGAGAAGTTGGTTTCTTCCAAGATGTTTACGAAAGAGATACTAATCCAAATGGAGAAACGATTCCTGAAAATGCAATTGTAAATCAATAATTTACGCCAATTTTATTAGAGAGAATTTATCAAAATTGATTTGATAAGTTCTCTCTCTTTATTTCTATCAGCATCAAAAAAAGCTTATTTCACTAATAATATGTCTTTTAAGAATAAAAATTCTTTTTAATACAAAATATATTTGCAAAACAATCACTGTTTTATAATTTATAAAAATTAAAAAGCTATGAAAACAAATAACATTGAAGGTCTAACTTTATTTGAAATTAATGTTTTGATTCAGCAAGGAGGAAAATTTGTGAAGTTCCCTTTTATAATTTCAAAAATGGTAAAAAGGATTAAAGAGTCTAACATTTATTTTATTCGCCCACATGAGGGAACGTTTAAGTATGCCTTGAAACATTTTTTCTTGAATTTGTCAATAAGCTGGCATATTTTTCCATACACCCCAATTTATATCATTAAATCTTTGTTTTATCTACTAAAAGGCGGGAAAGATTATACTGAAGCTATATTAAAAGATTTAAATAGTAATCATCCTGTCTACAGTCCGCAGTCCAAATTAGCGTTTAAATAGTTCGTCCTATTTTAGTAGTTTTATAACTTTTTCAGCACATTTTAAAAGTTGAATAATGAGATATTTGTCAAAATTTTATTTGAAAAAATAATCATTAATTCAATTCAAAAAATGAAAAAACATTTATTGCTTTTTAGTATCGCTGCTATCTTATTGACAGCATGCAAAGACAAAGACAAACCTGTCTCGGAAGAAAATCCAGCATCTCAAGAAACCTCTTCTCGACCAACAGCGCCGAAAGCGGTAGGCACACCGCGCATTTTATTTATAGGAAACAGCCATACTGAATTTTTTGTTAGTGCACCAACTATTTGGGGCGAAATCTGTGAAGCAAACCATCAGCCAATGAATATTGATCAATTGGTAACTATGGGAGTTTCTATTGATGAAGTTTACGCAGATCATCAGAAAGAAGCCGATCAAAATTTTGCTAAAATCGATAAGGACGGAAATTATTATGACTATATAATTCTGCAAGAATCTACTCCTGTTGCGCTTGCAGAGTTAGACAAATACAAGGAAAATGTAAAAATGATGGTAGAGAAAATTCGTAAAAACAGTCCCGATGCAGCAGTTTATATTTATGAATTGATGTCTCCACTTCCGTTTGCAGATGAAGAATACAAAGAATACTTTGATGAAATTCAAAAAAACGCAATCGAAGTTGCAAAAACTACAAAAAACGCTGGATTATTTAGAGTTGGAGATGCTGTTAATGATGCTTACAATGGCAAAAATGGTTATAACTATTTAGTAGCCAATAAGGATAATCTTCGTTTTGGAGAAAGTACTTTACACCTCTTAAATGATGGTGGTTATTTGCAAGGAGCATTATTATTTGCAACGATCTTTAATAAAAAACCAATGATGCCTAAAGAACTTACTTTAAGCACGGGGACTGGCGATAATGATGCAATGAAAAAACAAGAAGTTAGCAAAGCGATTAGTAATCCTAAAGCTTTGGAAGAAATTGCTTTTGGTAATAGATAGAGCTTCATCATTTTAAAATATGAATTCACCTTATAACAATTTATAAGGTGATTTTTTTTAATATAAAACACTGAATACCAATAAAATTTATTCTTATTTTAGCTTTATCTTTTAACTTAAAAAACCAATTTATGGAAGATTCAAATGAGTTAGTACAAAGGCAAAGCTGGTTCAACCGAAACTGGAAATGGTTTATCCCAAGCGGATGCTTAACTCTATTAGTATTAGTTGCTTTATTTATCGGCGGGATTTTCTTTGAAGTGACTTCAATACTAAAAGATTCCGAGGCTTATAAAGAATCAATGACAGCTGTACAGAATAATAAACTGGTAGTTGAAAAACTGGGATCTCCTATAGAAACAGACGGAATAGTTTCTGGAAATGTTACTTCGAATAATGACGTACGAACTTGCGATGTTCAAGTTCCGTTGAAAGGCCCTAAAGGAAAAGGTACTTTATTTGTTGTTGGAGAAAAAAGAGGAACATGGAAATACAGCGAAATGTCTGTTTATATTGAGAACACGAATGAGGAAATTGATCTTTTGAAGAAATAAATCTTATCGTTTCTTTTCATTTTTGATATATAAATGGTCAATATAAAGACAGAACACAGTGTTGTTAATTATTAAACAAAATCTTTGTTCTCTCTTAATAAATTTCTGGCGTTGTTTTTGAATAAGTAGTATTTTTGAAACTTAAACAAAAACCCCAAAATGAAAAAGATTTTACTATTAGCCGTTGCATTTTCACTTACTTCTTGCGCAGAGATGCAGCAGACTTTAAATCAATTCCCTCAAATCTCTTCTCAGATTCCAGGAGTTGGCGGTGTTGATATTGCTTCAGGTTTGAAAGAAGCGCTTAATAAAGGAATTACAGTACAAGTAAGTAAATTAACCGCAGTAGATGGCTTTTATAAAAACCAAGCTGTAAAAATTTTAATGCCGGAGGAATTACAAAAAGTAGACGCAACCCTTCGTAAAGTAGGTTTGAGCTCTCTTGCAGATGAAGGAATCAAAATGCTGAACCGCGCTGCAGAAGATGCTGTAAAAGAAGCAACTCCTATTTTTGTTACAGCTGTAAAAAACATGACTTTTACAGATGCAAAAAACATTCTTTTAGGAAGCGATAACGCAGCGACAAATTATTTGCAAGGCAGTACAACAACTGCGCTATATGCCAAATTTAATCCAGTAATTAAAAACTCATTCGCAAAAGTAGGCGCAGATGCTGTTTGGACAAAAATTATAACAAAATACAACACGATTCCATTGGTAAAAAAAGTAAATCCAGATTTAACTGATTACACAACAAATCAAGCTCTGACTGGTGTTTTTAAAATGATTGCTGTAGAAGAAAAAGAAATCCGAAATAATATTTCTGCAAGAACAACACCTTTATTAAAAAGTGTTTTTGCGCTTCAAGATGGAAAATAATTTTTAGTTACAAAGTAACAGAGTTACAAAGGTTCAAAGTTTTTTTAGGCTGGCGAACCTTGCTTAATTGCGGTTAAACAAATAACCGATTAAACCAAAACAAAACAAAAGACCAAAATGCAAAAAATTACCATACTCATTCATTGCAAAGATCAAAAAGGAATTATCGCCGCAGTGACTACTTTTATTGCTAAAGTAGAAGGAAACATTACCTATATTGACCAGCATGTTGATGTAGAGCAAAATGTGTTTTTTATGCGTTTAGAATGTGAATTTACCAATCAGAACAGTAACATTGAAGACATAAAAGAAAAATTCAGCAAAACGATCGCTACCGATTTTAATATGTCTTGGGAATTGTACAATCAAGGTCAAAAACCTAAAATGGCTTTATTTGTTTCTAAGTATGATCACTGTTTATTTGATATTTTAGGTCGTTACAGCGCTGATGAATTGGGTGTTGAAATTCCTATGATTATTAGCAATCATAATGATTTGCGTTCAATTGCAGAGCGCTTTGACATTCCGTTTCACTATGTTCCTTTTACAAAAGACAACAAAGAAGAAGGCGAAGCAAGACAAATCGAGCTTTTAAAAAGATATCAAATCAATTTTATCGTTTTGGCGCGCTACATGCAGATTGTTACTCCAAAATTGATTTCACTTTACGAAAATAAAATTATCAATATCCACCATTCGTTTCTACCCGCTTTTCCAGGGGCGAAACCGTATCATTCGGCTTTCAAACGTGGTGTGAAAATTATTGGAGCAACGAGTCATTACGTTACAGAAGAATTAGACGAAGGTCCGATTATCGAACAGGATATCGCGAGAGTTTCTCATATTCACTCAGTAGAAGATTTCATTATGAAAGGCCGCGATTTGGAACGCATTGTTTTAGCAAGAGCAATTAAACTTCATGCCGAAAGAAAAACGATGGTTTATAGCAATAAGACGGTGGTTTTTTCTTAGATAATGAGATGCTAAGGTTCTAAGATACTGAGTTTTCTTAACAATGACTTCGACTTCGCTCAGTCTGACAATTTTAAAATAATCAACCCGACAAGTTTTTAAACCTGTCGGGTTTGATTTTATATCAGAAAACCAACAACTTAAAAGTCTAAAAACTGGATATTTTGTTTAAATTGTTAATTTCTTTCAAGATTACATAGTCTTGATTTTTAACGCTTTACCAAGGACTTGAAATTATGTTTAATGTATTCATAAGTAAAAATGATTGTTGTTGCATTTTAATAATCAAAAATTGTTAAACATTAGAGAAAGCTCAAAGTTAGGTTTACAAAAACCTTAACTTAAGGTCAACAAAGTAATAACAAAACCTTAACAGCATAAGATTGATATATGTCGGACATTTGTAATGTAATAAACTGGTTATTTATTATTTTGGTTTTGGTTAGTTAAATGATGCCGGCGTCTTCGAGATGCCGGCATTCTTTTTTATAACTATTTGGTTTCACGTTTAAGGTTTTCTTTGTTTCAAGTTGCCTTAGCTTTGAGCATAATTTTAACCGCAAAGGGCGCAAGTTTTTTTATGTTGTTGAAAATTATATTCCCGCAAAGTTCGTAAAGCTATGTGAAAATAAGTTTTGCTAACTTTGCGTATATCTTGCGCCTTTGCAATTAGACATACCTGAAACTTGAAACTTGAAAAATTTCAAACCATAACATTAACTTATATCCAACAAAGTAATAACAAGACCTTAACAGATTAAGATTGATATATTTCGGACATTTGTAATGTAATAAACTGGTTATTTATTATTTTGGTTTTGGTTAGTTAAATAATGCCGGCGTCTTGGAGATGTCGGCATTTTTTTTGTTTCAGGGTTTAAGGTTTCAAGTTTTCTTACTTTGAACATAAATTTAACCGCAAAGCACGCAAGTTTTGTATATCAGACTCGCATAAAACGCAAAGTTCGCAAAGCTTTGTGTAAAAATCTTTGCGAACTTTGCGTATATCTTTGCGTCCTTGCGGTTAAATAACCTCAAAAAACTTTAAACATGAAACGTGAAACAAACTACTTTTTCAACCTTTCGTGAAGCAGTTTAAAATAACTAAAAGCCTTTAACAATCGGCTTCCGTGCCAAGAAAACATTTCACCGTCTACGAAAATGGTTTTGGCGTGATGTGTAAATCTTCCTATTTCGAAAGCATCTTCTTCTTTGAAAGGATAAGGTTCTGACGAAAGAAAAACAATATCAGGATCACCTTCAATTCGCATTTTCTTTAATTCGATTTCGGGATAGCGTCCTTTATCTTCGTAGATATTTTTGAAACGATTCAGTTTTAGCAATTCATTAATATAGGTATCATTTCCTGCAACCATATAAGGATTTTTCCAAATAAAATAAGCTGCTTTTTTTTCTTCTATATCCTGAATATATTTTTTGAAATCGCTTAACGCGGAAGCCAATTTGTCATTCCACTTTTGGGCTTCGGTTCTGCAATTAAATAATTGTCCGAAATCTGAAATCATCTGAAAATTGTCTTCAATCGTAACAATGTTTGTAACCCAAACCGGACAAATTGCACTTAATTGTTCTACAATTTCCTGAGTGTTTTCTTCTTTATTGCAAATAATAACATCTGGTTCAAGAAGCTTTATTTTTTCGAAGTGAATTTTCTTCGTACCGCCAACACTTTTTTTGGTGGATTTAAAATGAAACGGATGAACACAGAACTTCGTTATTCCGATAATTTTTTCTTCCAGACCTAAATCATATAGCAATTCGGTTTGCGAAGGAACAAGCGAAATAATGCGTTTTGGAGTACTTTCAAAAGAATGAACTGTACCAAGCTGGTCTGTTATTTGTTTCATGTTTAAAGTCTTTTTTTGTTTCAAGTTTGTTGGAGTGTATTTAACCGCAAAGTTCTCAAGGATTTTTCGCAGGGTTCGCAAGGAAAAATAACTTTGCGTTCATAGCGTAAACCTTTGCGAACTTTGTGGTTAAATTATATTCAAAGTAAAGCAACTTGAAACTTTAAACCTGAAACTTCAAACTAATAATACTTTCCATTTCCTTTTGCACTTTCAAAGCTTCTTCTCTCGCCTTTTCAGCAAAATCGGTTCCTTTTGAAGCGTAGATAATCGCTCTTGCAGAGTTTACTAGAAGCCCCACTTTATCATTCATTCCGTATTTGCACACTTCGGATAAGCTTCCGCCTTGAGCGCCAATTCCTGGAACTAACAAGAAACTATTAGGGACAATTTTTCTTATTTCTGTAAAATATTCTGCTTTTGTAGCGCCCACAACATACATTAGGTTTTCGCTGTTTTTCCAAGTTTTAGAAGTTTCTAGTACTTGTTTGTACAACTCTTTTCCGTCAACATTTAAAGTCTGGAAATCAAATGCACCTTCGTTAGACGTTAAAGCCAACATAATGGTATGTTTATTTTCAAATGCCAGAAAAGGCTCTACAGAATCTTTTCCCATATAAGGAGCAACGGTTACACTATCAAAATTTAAATCTTCAAAAAAAGCTTTAGCATACATGCTAGAAGTATTTCCGATATCGCCGCGTTTTGCGTCTGCAATCGTAAAAATATCTGGATAATTTTCGTTGATATAATTGATTGTTTTCTGCAAAGACATCCATCCTTTTATTCCGTATGCTTCAAAAAAAGCAGTATTTGGCTTGTAGCCAACAGTCAGGTCATGCGTCGCATCGATTATCGCCTTATTAAATTCGAAAATCGGATCTTCGGTTTCTAATAAATGCTGCGGTATTTTGGTTAAATCAGGATCTAAACCAACGCATAAAAATGATTTTTTTTGAAGAATTTGTTCGTGTAGTTGTTGTGTTGTCATATTGTATTTTTAGTTCTTCTATTTCAAAGAATTAATTCTTTTTAAAAAGTATGCAAAAATAAAAAAAGCCACGCAATTAAGAATGGCTTTTTACTTTTATATTCAGCAACGCTTACAAATTGCCTAAATAAACAATTTCAGTTCTTCTGTTTTCTGCTCTTCCTGCAGCTGTTTTATTTGATTTTACAGGTTTTGTAGAACCGTAACCATTAGAAGTTAAGTTCGCTGGATTTACACCTTTTTCAATCAAAAGATCCATTACTGCTTTTGCTCTTGCTTCAGATAATTTTTGATTTGCTTTTGCATTTCCAACATTATCTGTATGTCCGTTTACGGCAAATTTTGCATTTGGATAATTTCTTAAGATTTCTTTGATTGCGTCTAATCTTCCAGAAGTTTCGCCTTTTTTAGCATCATTTAAAGTTGCCTTTCCTGTTGTAAAGAAAATAGATCTTGCTTCTACTTTCAATTGCGCTAAAGTTTCTTTAGTCACTTTTGGACAGCCTTTATTATCTGCTGGACCAGCAACTGTTGGACACGCATCATCTTTGTCTAAAACTCCGTCTTTATCTGCGTCTAATTCTGGACATCCTTTATTTTCTGCTGGACCTGCTTGATTCGGACACGCATCATCTTTATCCAAAACTCCGTCTCCGTCTGTATCTGGCCACGGGCATCCTTTATTTTCAACTGGGCCTGCCAATGCCAGACATGCATCTACATTATCTAATAACGTATCTCCATCACTATCTTTCCAAGGACAACCTTTGTTTTCTTTTGGTCCTGCAACATCTATACAAGCATCATCTTTGTCGAAAACACCGTCTTTGTCTGTATCTGGCCAAGGGCAACCGCCATTTTCAGCTGGACCGGCAACTTTTTTACAAGCATCTTCTTTATCAATTACACCGTCTTCATCTGTATCTTTAAATTGTTTCTCATAAACTGGAATTTTCATTCCTAAGTGAAAATCAGCTCCTTTAGAATTACTAGAAACTAAATTACTCAAAATAGAACCAGAACCAATGAAGAAAACTCCCGCACGTAAGCCTGCTCCTGCTTGCATACCGCTGTATTCCATGTATGTCATTGGCAAATAGAAACTAAACCATCTGCTTTCGTAACGTGGTGTCAACGTAACTCTGTCAGCGATTCCGTAACCATTTAATTTGCTGCTAGAAACTAGATTAATATCTCCGTTAAGATTCAAATAAAACTTATTGTACATATTCCAATCTGCGTCTGCACGAATTGCAGTTGGCAAATTTGTTTTTACCCCTTTTGAAGTTGAAACTTTCGTATAATGTTCATTTAAAAAATCATATAAATCTTCTGCATCGTCAATCATTTGCTGCGTCACAACACCGTTTACATTATAAGTGTCCACTTTTGACTTTTTATAATTGATTGATCCGATATCTGTTACCGATAAACCGAAACGCAATTTATATTTATTTAACTCTCTAAAATTATTGTCTGCTGGTTTTGCTTTACTAACATCATATTTATCGTAATCTGGTCTCCATTCGTACACCAATCCGAAATCAAAACCAAATCCGCGTGATTTTGAATCAAATTCGTAATCATCATTTGTTTCCCAATCTTGACTACCTCCAACGGTAACTTGACCATTTGAAATTAAAGATCCTTCTTTTGGATCTACCGTGTTTTCAACATACGCAACGTTTACATTTGATCCGTGAACATAGGCATTTACACCACCTTGAAGGTATTTAGCAGTTAAACCTCCTTTTAAAAAGTGCTGATCTTTTTGAAATAAAACAGCAGCATACGAAATTCCAAGTTCGCCCCAAGAGTGAGACGCTGCGTTTGGATTTCCTAGATTGTAAACAAAGTTTTCTGACTGATCTAGTCCGTCTTTTACCTGATCTATAAGGTAACCGTTAATTTTATTGATATTAGAAACAGATCTTGCTCTAGTGAAAACAGCCAAAGAATGTTTTGGTGCAATATTGAACATAAAAGATGGGCCCATAATATCAAAATTTGCTAATCCGTTGTTAGCACTTTTTGCTGACACCTTTGACTGGCTTTCAAAATCATATCCGTCTTTGTAAACATCAAATAGTTTAACGCCATACAAGTCATTTTCTATGGCACCACTAATTGAAAACAGATTTATATCCGTCTTAAATCGTGAATCTGCAATAGAAGCTGGGTTAAATAAAACACTTTGGACTCCCGAATAGTTATCATTAAAATAACCTAAATAGGATTGTGCCTGTGCGGTAAATGAAATAATTAAAAAAAATAAAATAGGTAATTGTTTTCTCATTAAAAATTGGTTTTAGTTGCGCGCAAAACTACAACAATTAAAACCTAAAAAGGTTAAGAAAACATTGAATTCCTGTAACTTCTTTAACGAATTATGTAACAAAAAAAGAGGCTGAAAAAGTATCTTTGGGAACAACCTAATATACAGTCCATTATGAGCCCAAATATCGGTATTTCAACGAAGAATTTAAAAAAGAGCGCTTCAATTTTAGCAACAATTTTATCAAACGAGATGACATTATATGTAAAAACAAGAAAATTTCACTGGAATATTTCAGGAAACAGCTTCATGGAATTGCATAAATTGTTTGAAGAACAATACCGAGTTCTTGAGGCGAATATTGATGAGGTTGCTGAACGCATTAACCAGTTGGGCGAAAAAACAATAGGGACAATGAAAGAGTTTATAGACAACTCTACTTTAAAAGAATCTCCAAAAGAATATGCTTCACAAAAAAATATGTTATCTGAGCTTCTGGAAAATCATGAACAGTTGGTAACAGAATTCAGAGGCTATATTCCTGTTTTTGAAAACGAAAATAATGATATTGGTTCTGCAGATTTTGTAACAGGTTTATTGCAAGAACACGAAAAAATGGCTTGGATTCTGAGAAGATATCAGGAGTAAAAAAATTTAGAAAAATGAAAATTATGCAACAGTCTTAAAAATAAATGTAACAAAAGGCTGGCTGACATTTTGCAATTTTACAGTTCAAACAAAAAAACATACACGATCATGAATACTACAGAAATAAAAGGAAACTGGAATGAGTTAAAAGGAAAATTAAAGCAAAAATATGCTGAATTAACAGATGACGATTTGATGTTTGCTGAAGGAAAAGAAGATGAAATGTACGGAAAACTGCAGCAGAAACTGGGAAAAACAAAAGAAGAATTTCATCAAATCCTGTCAGAATTGTAAATCCTTGCAACTCAATCAGGGAAATACCGTCTAGTAAAAACATTAGACGGTATTTTTTTGAAATTTTATTTTAAAATCACATTTACTTGTAATTCTACCTCATTTAAAAGCAAAAACACCAAAAAAAATAAGTATCTTTAACAAAATTTCTATAAAATGAAGCTATTCATAAAGTTTGACATTAACACTATTTGCTCTCTTTATTTAAAACAAAATCTGGAACAAAACAATGTAAATTTTACAACTCTGGGGTTTGGCGAAATTGAGATTGAAGACAACCTAGATGCCGAAGCATTGGAGAATTTAAAAACAAAATTGGCTCCCTGTGGCTTTGAAGTAGTTGAAAACCAAAAAAGTGTATTAGTTCAAAAAATAAAAGATGCGATTATCGAACTTGTTTTTATGGACGATAACAATAATTACAAAAGTTCCGTATTTTTGGCAGAAAAATTAAATCACAGTTACGGCTATTTATCTAATGTTTTCTCAGAAGTAACGTACTCTTCTATTGAAAACTTTATCATTTTACAGAAAATTGAAAGAGCAAAACAGTTGATTATTATCAACGAAATGAGTTTGACCGAAATTGCATTTTTACTAAATTACTCAAGTGTTGCGCATTTGAGTACGCAGTTTAAAAACACAACCGGAATTACTCCGTCTGCTTTTCAGAGAATTATTAAGAAACGAAGAGAAAATTTAAAATAAAAACCAAATACCACATTCAAAATGCAAAAAAACGCATTACACATTTTATTGGCCGATGATGATGAAGATGACCGTCTTTTCTTTAAAGATGCGTTTGAAGAAATAAAAATACAGACAAACGTTAGTTTTGTTCACGACGGGATGCAGTTGATGGATCATTTAATGAACCCAGACAATAAACTTCCAGATATTTTGTTTCTAGATTTGAACATGCCTAAGAAAACAGGTAAAGAATGTTTGATTGAAATCAAAAAAACGGACCATTTAAAAGATATAATTATTGCCATTTACTCTACTTCTTCTTCTGAAGAAGATATCGAAGACACTTTTATTCAAGGCGCAAATATTTACATCAAAAAGCCAAGCGATTTCAACACATTGAAAAAAATAATTAATGAAGTCGTAACTGTAAACTGGCACTATCATACATCTGGTTTAAACCGTGATAATTTCTTGCTGCGACTAAAATAAGAGCATACCAATGAAATGGATACCAAATTTTAATTCTTCAAACTCTTTGAGAGTTATTTTTGTAATCGCAGTTTTCATTCTGTTATTCCTTTCTTCAATTGCTTACAAACATAATCAAGACTTGAACGAATCAAGTAAATTGGTTATGCATACTTACGAAATTAACATACAGCTCGAACGATTAATGTCGGCTATAAAAGATGCAGAAACGGGCCAGCGAGGATATATTATCACTCGCAACGCCCGTTTTTTAACGCCTTATATTTATTCGCGCGACAAGGTAAATACTTCTTTTATTGCCTTAAAAAAACTCACTGCTGATAACAAGCCGCAACAGGAAAACCTGCAAAAGCTTTTTAAACTTATTACGCAGCGTTTTGTCTCTTTTGAAAATTGTTTAAAGTACAGCGATCCAAAAACATACGATAAAAGAAAGCTAGACAACCACATGTTTGGCGGCAGGATCTTAATGGAAAATATCCGTTTTAAGGTTGACGAAATGAACGATATTGAAAAAACGTATCTTAAAAAGAGACTTAAAATTTACGATGCCGAAATTTCTTTAAGCCCGCTTTTTTCTGTTTCGCTATTCTTAGTTGCGTTGAGTTTTATCTTATTATCGTACAGGCAAATTAGCCGTGATTTTGAGCGTTTGAAAGTATTCAATAAAAAGCTTTTAATCTCAAGCGGTTTAATTTCTGAATCTGAGAGCATTGGAAAATTCAGTACTTGGCAATGGGATTTAGACTCTGATAAAATAGATTTTTCAGACAATCAGTTTCGATTATTAGGCCTTGAGCCAAAATCTTTCGCTCCTAATAAAGCAACACTTTTAAAGTATGTGCATCCAGATGATAAAGAATCTGTTGCCAAAGCCATTGACGGAATTGTAGACAAAAAGGATCTTCCGTTTGTGTACTATAAAATTGTGCGCCCAGACTTTGAAGTCCGTTACTTTAAAACGACAGGAAAACTAGTAACCGATCAGCAAGGCAGTAAAATCTTGCTTGGAATAAACTTTGATATTACAGACGAACATCTTCTTAATATCGAATTACAGGAACGGAATAAAGAATTAGAAAAAAGCAATAAAGAATTAGCTTCTTTCAACCACGTCGCGAGTCATGATTTACAAGAACCGCTTAGAAAAATTCAAACTTTTATTTCGAGAGTTTCCGATGCTGATAAAGAAGTTATGTCTGAAAGCGGTAAAAATTATATCACTAAAATCGAAAGTTCAGCAAAAAGAATGCGTGTTTTAATAGATGATCTTTTGCTGTTTTCTAGAACGAATACCACTAAAAAAGAATTCATTAAAGTTAGTTTAAGCGAACTTCTAAGCAACGCCGAATCTGAATTGGCTGAAATAATTGAAGAAAAGAAAGCTGTGATTAGGGTTTCAAAACTTCCAAAACTTTCTGTAATTCCGTATCAGGTTGAACAGCTGTTTATTAATTTAATTGGAAACTCACTAAAATATAGTCAGCCTGATATTGAACCTGAAATATCAATTTCTTGCGAAAAAGTGAATTCTTCTGATTATCCAGAAATTTTGGAACAGTCGATAAAGAAGTTTCATAAAATCACTTTTACAGATAACGGAATGGGATTTGACCCGCAGTTTAAAGAAACTATTTTTATTCTTTTTCAGCGCCTTCATTCCAAAACAGATTATCCAGGAACCGGAATTGGATTGGCTATCTGCAAAAAAATTGTTGAGAATCACAAAGGACATATTATTGCCGATAGCACTTTGGGCAAAGGGTCTATATTTACAGTATTTCTTCCCGATTAAAATTTTGTTTTAATTGACAGCCAGACAAATTGCAAAAGATTGTTTTTAATTTATTTGTAAGAAAAAAAAATTCTCCACTTATACCAATAATAGAAAAAGAAATTATAGAAAATCTATAATTTCTTTTTTTTTGCGTTACATCAAAACCCCCTAAAACACTGATTTTAAAAGGATAATACATTAAAATAATTTCATTATGGGAATTATATAACGATTCATTTTTATGCTGTAAAGCAAAATCTTTCATTCGTTAGCATCTTTGTAATGTAATACTTCAGGAAGTAATAATGAAAGCAATTCCCCTAATAAAGGCTGCATATTTTAAAGTCTTTTTCTTATTTGTATTAGTTGTCTGCATCACGTCTTGCAGAAAAATTAATCCGATTGAAAACACTTTGAAAAATCAAGCTTTTGCAAAAAATGATAGAGAAGAATCAGAAGTCTTCTTTTTTATTTCAACGGCGAATACTAGCAAATCTATTATTTCTAAAAGTCAAATTGCAAAACAAAAAAGTTCAGATGTTATTGTTCAGGAATTAAGCAAAAGAATTGAAGTTCAAGAAAATCAATTGCTCGATGAAGTAACCAAACTGGCAACAAAAAAGCTCATTGTCATTACTGAAATAAATGCCACGCACAACCGAGACCTGTACAACCTCATTGATGCAAGCCATAACGATTTTAACAACATCTTTTTAGATGATATGACAGAAGCGATATGCGACCAGATTAAGTTACTTGAGACAATTTCTCGAGAAACAAATGATAAACAAATTTTAGAACTCGTTCTTAGATTTTTGCCACAACAATACAAACTCTTACGAGAGACTGAAAGAGTAAAAAAACAGAATAAATAAAAGCCTAGTATTTAATTAATTAACTAAATTTTTAACAACTATGAAATTACAAGCCAATTTTTTATGCGCCTTAACACTTTTTTTATCAGCATCATTTGGAATGCTGCACGCTCAAGACACTAATGTAACTACCGAGTTCGGTGTAAAAGGAGGATTCAACATGTCTAACCTATACGGTAGCGGAGATGATGTAGATGACAACAATATTTTATACGGATTCAATGCTGGGGTTTATGCCACACTTCCAATTTCAGATTTTGTTGCCATTCAGCCAGAGATTTTGTTTACTACAAAAGGTGCTGAATTAGAATACAGCAACGCTTTTGCAAGTGGAAACACAAAATTCAAATTGAACTATATCGAAGTTCCTTTATTAGTTAGAGTAAACGTAACAAAGAATTTTAATATTCACGCCGGTGGTTACGCATCTTATCTAGTAAGCTCTAAAGTAACAGGAGACGGAAGTGTTGATTTTGATCAAGAAATTGACGCAGACGATTTAGCAAGATTTGACGCAGGTATAGCTGCAGGTATTGGAGTAGATTTTAGTCCAATCAGCGTAGGATTACGTTACAATTACGGTTTAACAACTGTAGGTAAAGAAAGAACTGTTGGGGGTACAACTTTTACAGTTCCAGACGCAAAAAATAGCAACTTGACATTATACCTTTCGTATAAGTTAAACTAATCGAAAAAATAATTATTAACCACTAAAATAAAAAAGCCATGTCAAACTTACTATATACAATCGCAGTAATTCTAGTAATACTTTGGGCTCTTGGGTTCTTTGTTTACAGTTTCGGAAGCATTATCCATATTCTATTGGTAATTGCCATCGTAGCAGTATTGCTTCGACTAATTAAAGGTCGAGAAGTATAAAATCACATTTATTAAATCAACAAATTATTAATATTAATCCATTAAAAATTATTTATTATGAAAACTAGTAGCACAATTTTAGGAATTTTAGGAGCCGCAGCGGCGGGAGCATTCATAGGTGTTTTATTTGCACCAGACAAAGGGTCAAACACAAGAAAAAAAATCAAAGATAAATCAAAAGATTATGGCGATAACTTGAAAACAAAATTTGACGGTATCGTAAGCACAATCACTTCTAACGGTAAAGATATTATTGAAGAAGGAAAATCTAAACTTAACCAAGTGAAAGATGACTTCAATACAATCAAAGATGACGCTAAAACAGTAAAATCAAACTACTAATAAGATTCTTATTAATTAGTGAAATTTTCAAACCATAAAACCCTATATCATGGAACAAAATGCAACAACAAACGAGGACTTAAATCTTTATGAAAAAGCTGAAAACTATGCTAAAACAAGTTTAGAATTATTAAAACTAAAAACGGTATGTTCAGTAGCTGATGGTGCTTCATCATTAGCTTCAAAGATAGCGATTGGTATTGTTGTTGCATTTTTTACCTTGTTCCTAAACATCGGGATCAGCTTATGGATTGGAAAAGAACTTGGAGAGTACTACTACGGCTTTTTTATCATGGCGCTATTCTATCTTATTGTAGTAATTGTGGTTGTAAAATCACACCATAAGTTGATAAAAACTCCAATTGGAAATACTATTATCTCAAGTATTCTAAAAGAAACAAAAAACTAGATTTAATTAATTAATAAACATAAAAAGACTATGGAGGCTATTTACAATATTGATCAGTTAAATCGAAAAATTGAGGAACTAGAAGTTCGCCAGGATACAGAATGGTGTGCCATAAAAGACCATATCGATGGCATCAAAGAAAACCTAAAACCGATTAACTTGATTCGAAATACAGTCGAAGAAATTAATGAAACTGTTGGTTTTAAAAGCCATATCGCCCAATCGGCACTTAGTATCGGAATTGGCTTTCTAGCCAAAAGATTTATTGTCGGAAAAGGAGACTCAATGTTTAAAGGTATTCTAGGATCAATCGTTCAGCTTATTGTAACGAATCTGGTTTCGAAACCTCATCATGAATCATCTGAAGAAGAAGAATCATCACAATATGAACCGTCTAGAGAGTAATTTGTCGAACTTAATTTAAATTATTATGGAAAAGTTTAGCGAAATAATGATAAAAAATGGTGTATACGTTTACTCTAATCTATATAAATGTTTTGAATATACGAGAGTATTTCTAGGTGTCTAACTTCATCATACGTTTTTGGGGAAACGATTGATAAGAAAAACCATCACTATATATTTTGACAAAAAAAGCTCAGCCAACTTTTGGGGAAGTAGGTTGGGCTTTTTTTCTTTAAGATTCTAAGTTGCTAAGTTCTAAGTTTTTTTGATTCTTCGAATCTTACCTTATAAATAAAAAAAGCCGAACATTTTGTTCGGCTTTTTGGTTTTAAATTCATTCTTCTATGTATTCATATTCTTTTAAAGCATCTTCTTCTAACTCTTTAATACAATAACCATCGTTCGTATATTCATAAGTTTTATCCCAATAAAGATGATACAGACCATCCATCATATCTGTAAAACCACTATGTGTAAAATTTACATACAAAAACGGATCTAAAATCAAATCTTGCGAAATTAAAAATGGTTTACGGTTGCTCTCATAAATACTTACTTCCGTAATATGGAATGATTTTGCAGAATCTGTAACGACACTCGTCATTTTGTTTTTTTCATAAGCATAAGTTGTTATCTCATAAAAACCTGTGCCAGTGCCTGTTTTGCCATAAGCCTTACTAAGTCTTCCTTCGTTATCGTACTCATATGTATGTATAATAACCTTATTATTATTCGAAACGCTTGTCTCTTTAGTTATAAAATTATTTTCGTATTCGTAAGTAGTTTTACTCAACAAAACACCATCTTTTGTAAATGTTTTTTCTATTAATCTTGAACCATCATATTTATAATCCGTAACCCGAATTGCAGGCTGTAAAGTAATTTGATCTGTATAGTTGCGAATTGATTGTTTTAAAAGAGTATCATTATAAGTATACTTAATTACATAATCTAAAGTACTGTCATTCTTTGCAGTATAGGCAACTTTCGAAACCAGTTTTGCAATTTTATTTTGATTTGATTCGCTTATATCAAATTTATACGAACCACCAGAAAAACTGATAACAACATTTGCAGCACTTGAGTCTGTTTTTTCTGAAACAGTACAGGTATAAGCCACATTATTGATTTGAAAACTATAAATAGTCTTCGATGTTTCCTTAACAATAGCAGTTACTTTATATTCTACCGTACTATTGTCAAAAATATTAGAAAAAGTAATGGTTTGAGTTCTCGGATAAAAAATAACCGAAACAGGTTTTACAGTTTCAGTTCCAGAAACTGCTTCTGAAGTTTTCGAAGTCTGTCCGACATATTTAATGAGTTTAGCACCATAATAAGCTTTGTATTTTGACTGAGTTGGTTTTACGTCAGCATAAACAACTTCTGGTGATGGATTATCGCCTTGCGAATCATCATTAGAGCAAGATGTTAACCCTAAAGCCAGAACAAAAAGTAAAATAATTTTATTCATATAATTTGTTAATAAATCCCGTTTATCATGTCGGGGTGGGCATGTTTTGTACTTAATTAAATATTTTCTTATAAAAGCACCGAAAGTACATTTTTTGCTTCAAAGATGCAAAGTTCAAGATCCTAAGATCCTAATTTTTTCTTTAGCCATTATCCTGACACTTCGTGAGTAAGTTTTTTCCATAAAAAAAGCCGAACAAAAGTTCGACTTTAATATTATTATAAAGTTTTAAAAACTCAGAACCTTAGCATCTTAGTATCTTAGAAACTCAAAAAATTAATAAACTTCAGAAGCTTCTTTCAACTTCTCCATATTGTTTACCAATTGAAGCTCGGCAACGATTTTCTGAATATCACCATTCATGATGTTTCCTAAATCGTAAAGTGTAAGACCAACTCTATGATCTGTTACACGACCTTGAGCGTAGTTGTACGTACGGATTTTTGCCGAACGGTCTCCAGAACTTACCTGAGAACTACGTTTAGAAGCATCTTCTTCTTGTTTTTTCGCCAATTCCATTTCGTACAAACGAGAACGTAATACGATTAAGGCTTTGTCTTTATTTTTATGTTGCGATTTCTGATCCTGACATTGCGCCACCAATCCGGTTGGAATGTGCGTTAAACGTACAGCCGATTTCGTTGTATTTACCGATTGCCCTCCAGGTCCTGATGAACAGAAGAAATCTACACGAACTTCGTTCATATCAATCTGAACATCAAACTCTTCCGCTTCTGGTAAAACCATAACCGTCGCTGCCGATGTATGCACACGACCTTGAGTTTCTGTCTGCGGAACACGTTGTACACGGTGAACACCCGCTTCAAACTTCAACGTTCCATATACATCTTCTCCAGAAACCTCAAAAATAACCTCTTTGAAACCTCCAGAAGTTCCTTCGTTCATATCTACAACAGAGGTTCTCCACCCCATGCTTTCGCAATATTTAGTATACATTCTGAATAAGTCACCTGCAAAAATACTCGCTTCATCTCCACCCGTTCCCGCGCGAATCTCCACCATAACGTTTTTAGCATCTTCAGGATCTTTCGGAATCAACATAAATTTGATTTCTTCCTCCAATTCTGGCAAACGCTCCTTCGCTTCATCCAACTGCATTTTGGCCATTTCCACCATTTCAGCATCACTACCGTCAGCAATAATTTCGTTAGCCTCATCGATATTTGCCAAAACTACAATGTATTCTTCTCTCTTTTCAACCAAAGCCTTAATACTTTTGTATTCTTGGTTCAGTTGCTTATAACGCTTTTGATCAGAAATAACATCCGGCTGAATAATCAAATCCGAAATCTCATCAAATCGCTGCTTTACATATTGAAGTCTATCTAACATTTTCTTTTTCCTTTATTTGGACTGCAAAATTACAAAATTTTTGTGGAAAATTCTAGTGTTGTTTTTTTGTGGTTTTTGAGGGTCTATTTCATTATAAACCATCTATTATAAATCCTTTTTCAAAATGATATTTTGTTTTATGAACTTTTTTTAATGCATCTAATGGCCAGTCATTCGTAAAACTAGTACTACACGTGAGAAGTATATTGTTCTAGAAAACAATTATTGGAGTACAAATAACTTTGTCTAAATTTTTAAAATAAAAAAACATGATTTTCTTTTATGGTACTCGTACAAAATTTATTAAATCTTTTCCTTTAACAAACAATAAATGTGCTCATTGTGATTCAGATGATATGAGTATGGAAATTTATGGTAAATATGTTCATTTTTTCTTTATTCCTGTTTTTCCATTTGGCAAACAAGCTACAGCGTCGTGTAATCATTGTCAAAAAGTTTTAAAACGAAATGAGTTCGACCAGAATTTAAGAATAAAGTTTCAAAATTTAAAAAAAGAAGTGAGTTATCCTAAATGGTTTTTTACATTACTCATTCTTATATTTTTATTTATTGCCTATATTGTAATTTGTGCCGAAACTGAAAAAAAAGATCCACGCAAGGATTATCTTTCTAAAGACATAGAAAAAGCCACTAGCACACCAGATATAAAAAAGGATTCTATATCGTTTCGCGTTAAAAACTGTATCAATTCATCATTATCAGGAATTAGTACAGATCAAATAAAATATTACAGTCAATTAAAAGGTGAATCTCTGTTATTAATTGCTAAAGTTGGTGATATGAAAGGAATTGAGCCTTCTTCACGCAAAGAGCTATTATATGCAATTGACGACTGTTTAGAGGAATATGATTATAATAAAAACAGAAAAGTCTACATAATTGTCGAGGGCAACTTCAGTACCCTATTAGTAAAAGCTCCTGAAAAATCAGATCTAGATGGCAAATATGCTGATGAAAGTCTTATTTTTCCTTTTTATGGTCCTGATCCTGTTGATACAGTTAAAACCAATAAATAGTAGCAAAATTAGATTTCACTCGCTGACATGCATCTCATTCTCAAGCCTTCTTAATCTGTGGAAATTACATTCATAATTTGAAAAATGAAAATTTTAAATAAAATATTTTATCTTCTTTTCTTCGCCATATGCTTGGCTGTTTTAAGCTGTAAAAGTTTACCAAGTGACAAAATTGTATCTGATGGAGAATCTGAAGTAAACATTGGAGCAAAATGCCGTTTTAAAGAACATGGTATGGAGTTCTCAGATGAAAATTTTGAATGGAAAAGAGTGCAAAATGGTTTATTTAGATGTTCAGATGGTGACTTAGGATGGATTACTGATGGAGGATCTGAAGATTATTCAACAACATATTTTGTAACTACGTTACCTTACAGCGAAATAAGCTTAAAATCGGTTATTGATACTTTAACATTTGCAGATATACCTGGCAGATATAGTTATTATAAAGACAAAAATAATGTTTATATGGTTCCACGACCTATGGGCAGCACTATTTGTATTATTGATGGTGCAGACCCAAAAACTTTTAAACTTCTAAATGATTATTTTGCTAAGGACAGAAATAACATTTATATGGGTGGTTCTAAAATGGATTCCATTGATTATAAAACTTTTAAAACAGCGGAAGATCTTGAATATTATTCAAAAGATAAAAATGGATATTATAATTATGGTGAAAAAATAGACCTACAGAAGGAATTAGAGAAATATCCAGATAGCAAAAAGATTTTAAGAAAATTGGAGAGATTGTAAAAATCAAAAAAACTTCTGTGAATACTTTTAAAATGCAATTTAGCAAAGTAATGATGTAAAAACCCCGCTCCACAAAGTCTTCAATTGAAACGCTACGCAAATGTCTCTGACTTTGCGTATTTTTTTTGTTTCTCAAAATCTCAAAAACTACACAAAAGTCTCCCTACTTTTTACTTATTGTCCTATAAATGCTTTATTTAAAGATGAATTCAAAGTCAGAGACTTTTGAGAAGTTTCTGTTTTCAAATTAACAATAGTGAAAATGGCGCAAAGTCCCAGACATTTGCGCAGCACCAAAAAAAAAAATCAAAATTAGCTTCTTAACTAACCTTACATACCTCATCCAACAACTCCATTTCATCTTCGGGCAATAATTGCAAAGCAATTTCAAGAAGCGTCATTACATTAAGATCATTGTCTTTTGTGAAACTCGATAGACTTTTAGCTTCTGGATTAAGCAAAATAATACTTGCTTTTAGCAAATCTGAAACCATTAGATTTAATTCGTTATAAGAAGATACTTTTAGTGGTATCCTAAACGAATTGTTTTCTTTAGGCTCTGGTTTTAGTTTGGTGAAATATCTTCCTTTATTTATTAATTCTAACAATTCTTCGACTCTTTCTTTATTTTGTATTTCCATGATTTTTAGTTGTTTTTCATTGAAACGAAATTAGATAGAATAGATTATTTTTACGTGATCGTAAACAATCGAGTGTATACAACCGATTTTTTTTCCTCGCTCGTGTCCTGCTTTAAGTTCAAGAGCGAAATACTAGCATAGGTAATATATAATAGCAAAAAATAATGTAAATATGGAGACCGAAAAATTTGCTTGTCCTTGTTGTGGTTACAAAACTTTTAGAGAAGAACCTAATGGCTCATATAACATTTGTCAAGTTTGTTTTTGGGAAGACGACCCTATTCAACTCGACGAGCCAGACTATGAAGGGGGCGCAAACCGAGTTTCACTTAAACAAGGCCAAAGAAATTTTATTGAATTTGGTGCTTGTGAAAAAGAAATGATTAAAAATGTTAGGCAACCGACAAAAGAAGAACAACGAGATTATAACTGGAAGCCATTGCAATAAAATCCTATTGCTCGCGCTAGCATAAGAAAGAATTGTAAATTCAAGAATAAATCACGCCACAACACATTCCATATTTTTTTCTTCCATGATCTGCATATCGATTATTTTTTGAGCGATAGTGCCTCTTTCGAATAGGCGAATGAATTTGAAAACGGCGCTAGCCAAATATCCTGGGTTTGAAACCAATCGGGCGATTTCGGTTATTCTTTGGTCACGTAATTGCGTGCAGGCTTCTCTTTCGTTTTCTGGAACGGCTACAAATTCGTTGGCAAATTTCCACGCGCCATTTCGTGCGGTTTCCATACTAAAATCGATAAAGAAATTGTCTATTTTTCCTGTAAATTTGAGAATCCACGTGAGTGTTGGCCAGATTTTAATTAAGCATTTTTCGACACCGCCAACCAAATTGCTGAGAATGAAATTTATTTGGTCAAAATCATGTTTTAACTCTTCGATGTCTTCTACGGTACTAACCTCAGCGGAAGCTATTCCTAAATCGAGATTGATGTGAGCGTTAATTCCGAGGAGTAAATGCTGAAGTACTATTGGCCAGAAGTTTTCGGCTTGTTCAAAGGCAAATCCCCAGCATTCAGATGGTTTTTCTTTGGCTTGATACTGATAATAAGCCTTCAAATACCGATTGGCAAAAATGACGTCTAATTTTTCCATTCGATCCCCATTCTGAAAAGAACCGGCCAAAATTCCTTCTTTTACCCTTACCGTAACTTCGCGATACAGAATAGCAAATAAACCCAGATTGCTCTGCTCTATTTTTGATCTTTCTATAATTTCATCCAAAAATAGAATTACTTCATTAATATTTTCTGCTTGTTTCATACTCATTTCTAATTGGTTATGATTAAATTGAGAGAAACGAATATACTTATTTTAAGCTTTCGATGAACGTGGTTTTGACACAAAACTCTTTCGGGATATTTTTGTAAATAGAATTCAAAATTGACACCACTAAAAATACTATTTTGGCGCAAATCTATTATGATCGTATAGTTTTTTCTGTGTTATATAATGCAAAATAAGATTCTTAGTCTGGTCGGCTGTCAAATCCTGATTGTAGTTTTTTGCAACCACAACACCTAATCGGTTTATTTCATCAATTGAAAGGCTTCCAAAATAAGAAAGTATGATTTCTTTGTTTTCCAATTCATTAATGTCAAAATTAGGAAGCGGTTCCGGCTGAACTGAAACTTCATACTTTTTGTTTGTAACGTTTGTTTTTTCTACCTTTTTTGGTGTGTTAGCTATTTTTTCAGCAACAGTTGCACGCTCTGGGGCAGTCGGCAAGTCGGCAGGATTCATTTTAGAAACTTCTCTTAAAATATACCCAAAAACCGAAACCAAAATTACTTTTGGCAAAAACACAATGATATCGCTCTTAATTACCGATACCATTTGAAGTACAGAAAATACTTCGAACACAATTAAAGAAAAGCCCAAGATTTTGAAATAATCCTTCAAGAAAACATCAATTTTTCTAATCTGGTTTCCTAAAATAATACTAAGCACAACCATTGCTATTCCGGAAAGAATCAGCAGCATCGCACTCGAAAAAGAACTGGAACCGAAAGAAAGTAAGGCATTAACATCACCTTCTGAAAAATAAACTTTTAAGGACTTAGCCAAAATTACGCCTACAGAATAAACCGATACTGCCACCAATATCAGACACGCATTTATTATGGGATTAGCTCTAGTGTAATGCAGTGTTTTATTCAAAAAAACTTTCAGCATAAAAAGAAGGCCTAACCATATTAAACTGCTGAAAACAGAAAAACCATTAGATATAAAGCCATGAAACCAAGTTTGGTCTACATAAAAAAAGTCTTTGTAAACAGAAAAAATCAGTAATAAACCAGCATAAATAAAGGCTGCTAATGCGACAATATTGTAATATTTAGGCAAAGTTGTTTTTGGGGCAGAGGTATTCATAGAATGATCGGTTTGTTAATTGATGTTTTTGGTTTGACAATCAAAAATATAAAAATATAATTACAAATCTGATTAGGAAAAATCCATTTATTGACATTGCATTTGTTCCGCGAAATAATGTTAGACGAAATATCTTATATTTGTTTTAATCAATCTTCTAATTTAATTCGCATGGAAAATTTCGATTGGACTTCTTTCACCAAAAAGATCGCTATAAAGGCTAAACTTTCAGACATTTATAATGCTTGGACGAAAGCGAATGAGTTAGAAAAATGGTTTCTTGAAAAAGTATCTTTTTTTGGCGCTAATCAAGAACCGATAAGTAAAGATAAAAATGCAGAAGCAGACCTTACTTATGAATGGCTTTGGTATTTATATGATGATGCTATGAAAGGAAAAATTGTTTCTGCGAACGGAATAGATCAATTGCAATTTACTTTTGAAGGAAGTTGTCTTGTTGATATAAAGCTAAGCCAAACAGACGATTACACAATTGTAGAACTTCGCCATTTTAATATTCCAACAGATGATTATTCGAAACAATACATCAGATTGGGCTGTTCCAACGGCTGGCATTTTTATCTTACTAATCTTAAATCGGTTTATGAAGGAGGATTGGATTTGAGGAATAAGGATAAGGATTTGGATACGATGATTAATAATTAAGGACAATTTATGAATATCAAAAAATTAAAAATCCAACCCTTTGAAAATCTTGATGATTTCAAAATTAGTCTTTTACAAACATTAAAAATACACGATTATAAAAAGAACTGCTTATTGGATTTTGAAAGCAGATTAGACAATTATCTTAATCGAAACAAAGATTTAGAAATCGAAATTAAAATTGATCTGGAAAAATTCTATAAATCTATTTACGATAAAAAGTTCCGGACTCTAGAAAGATACAAAAGAGAAATTCCAAAAAATTATCCATGGGGAGGATCAAATATGGAAACTCAGGCGTATTATGATCCCATCATTTGCGACGAAAAATATTATGAAGATGTAGCGCAAACTGAAAAAGAAGCGCAAACCGAGCTAAACGCCATGCTCTTGGAACTTGAATATTTAAACAGCAAAGAAAAAATTTCAATTGTATTTTAACCCATAATTTTGTCATTTCCACCGAAAGAGACCCAAAATGATAAACTTATTATTTTGGGTAAAAAACTTTGTCCCTTTGCTCCTCTGCCCCTTTGCCTCTTTGCCTAAATTTTCCTAATTTCGCCTATTAATTAAGAAAGGAAAAATGAAGGTCTGTATTGCCGAGAAACCAAGTGTAGCACGTGAAATCGCATCTGTTTTAGGTGCCAATACCAAGCACGATGGCTATTACGAAGGCAATGGTTATGCTGTGACTTACACTTTCGGGCATTTATGCACTTTAAAAGAACCCAATGATTACAAACCGCACTGGAAAAGCTGGGATTTGAATAACCTCCCTATGCTTCCTGAAAAGTTCGAAACCAAAGTCGTTCAGAATTCGGGAATCCAGAAACAGTTTAAAATCATTAAAAGTCTTTTTGATAAAGCAGAAGTGGTTATAAATTGCGGGGATGCCGGACAAGAAGGAGAATTGATTCAGCGTTGGGTGATGAACGAGGCGCATTATAAAGGTGAAATTCAGCGTTTGTGGATTTCATCACTTACTACAGAAGCTATTAAAGAAGGTTTTGAAAATTTAAAACCTTCATCAAATTACGATAATTTATTTTACGCCGGATTTTCTAGAGCAATTGGAGATTGGCTTTTAGGAATGAATGCCACGCGTTTGTATACCGTAAAACATGGCGGTTACAAACAGGTTCTGTCTATCGGGCGCGTGCAGACGCCAACGCTGGCGATGGTTGTAGAACGTTTTAGAGAAATCGAAAACTTTAAGCCTCAACCCTATTGGGAATTGCACACTTTATACCGAGAAACCCTTTTCAGCTATGAAGAAGGCCGTTTTCTAAACAAAGAAGATGGAGAAATTATAGCCGCAAAAGTTAAAGAAAGTGATTTTGAAATTGTTTCTGTCGAGAAAAAGAACGGAAACGAATATGCCCCAAAACTTTTTGATTTGACAGGTTTACAGGTTTATTGCAATCAAAAATTTGGATTTTCTGCGGAAGAAACATTGAAGATTGCACAGACTTTGTATGAGCAAAAAGTAATTACCTATCCCAGAGTTGATACGACTTTTTTACCAAGTGATATTTATCCGAAAGTACCTGGAATTCTGCAAAAATTAACCAATTATTCAGAGTTTACAGAATCGCTTTTAGGTAAAAAAATAAAGAAATCTCCAAAGGTTTTCAACGATAAAAAAGTAACCGATCACCACGCGATTATTCCAACCGGAATTCAGAATAATCTGCCTCACAATCAGCAACAGGTTTACGATATTATCACCAGACGATTTATTGCTGTATTTTACGATGATTGTTTGGTCGCTAATACCACTGTGATTGGAAAAGCTGCCGATGTGACTTTTAAAGCAACTGGAAAAGAAATCTTGAAAAAGGGTTTCCGCGTTGTTTTTGATACTTCGTCTTCGCTCAATACGAATGCAAAGGAAAAAGAACCCGATTTATTACCGAGTTTTACCGTGGGTGAAAAAGGTCCGCATGAACCATCATTTCTTCAAAAAGAAACCAAACCGCCCAATCAGTTTACGGAAGCGACTTTATTGCGTGCAATGGAAACCGCAGGAAAGCAAGTTGACGATGAAGATTTGCGTGAATTGATGAAAGAAAACGGAATTGGGCGTCCGTCAACTCGTGCGAATATTATTGAAACACTTTTCAAACGCCAGTATATTGTTCGAAATAAAAAACAGGTTTTACCCACTTTGACCGGAATTCAATTGATTGATACGATTCAGAATGAATTAGTAAAATCGGCCGAACTTACGGGAACTTGGGAAAAACAATTAAAGGATATTGAAAAAGGAACTTTTACCGCTGCAGCATTCATCAGAAACATGAAACGCATGGTTGAAGCTTTGGTTTATGAAGTTCGAAGCGAAACCAAACATGCTAATATTTCGCATGTCGCAACGAGTCAGAAACCAGTTGCAAAAGCCGAAAAGGAGAAAAAGAAATCCTCTGGAATTGCAGCAGAAACTTGTCCGAAATGCCAAAAAGGAAATTTGATTAAAGGAAAATCTGCTTTTGGATGCAGCGAATATAAATCGGGTTGTGATTTTGTTCTACCTTTTATTTTTCATGATAAAAAAATTACTGAAAGTCAGTATTTAAGATTAGTTCAGAAAGGTTCGACCGTAAACATAAAAGGCTTCAAAACCGATTCTGGAACTATTGAAGGTTTAATTCGCTTTGAAGAAAATTATAAACTGAAATTAGAACCAAAGAAAACAGATAAAAAAGCGGAACTAAAAGAAAACTCAGATTCATTAGTATGTCCAAAATGTAAAAAAGGAACCATCTTAAAAGGCAAAACTGCTTACGGCTGTGCGGAATATAAATTGGGCTGTGATTTTAAAGTGACTTTCGATGAAGTTCGAGAAAAACTAAAAGATCAAAAACCAACAAAAGAATTGGTTTATTCGATTTTGAATGCGAGTGTTTAATTTTTTTCCGCCACGAATTACACAAATTTCACGAATTTATTTTACTACAAATTGAAAAGATTAAATGATTTTTGTTTCACGCAGATTCCGCAGATCTGAGCAGATTTAATTTAGATTTTTAATAATATAAAATCTGTGTTTATCTGCTTAAATCATTTTAAATCTGCGTGAAAAATAAATTAGTTATTAGTGGAATTCGCAGAAAATTAGCCATTCCGTTTTTCAATAAAAATTCGTGAATTCGTGGCAAAAAAAAATTTCATACTTTAGTACTTCATAACAAACCCAAAATCTCATAAATATGTTTCAGAAAATTACTCTTATAGCCGTTATCATATCTTTTGTTTCTTGCGAAAAAAAAGAAAATCCTGAAAAAGACAAAATCAAAAAAGCAGATTGGCTAATCGGAAATTGGGAAAACAAAACTCCTGAAGGCGTTTTATCTGAGAATTGGCAAAAATTAAATGATAGTACTTTCAGTGCTTCTTCTTACTTTATTAAAGAAAAAGATACGCTTCATTTTGAAACAATTATTTTAGCCCAATTAGGCGAAACATTGACTTACAAAGCAACTGTAAAAGGTCAAAACGACGACAAACCTGTCTTCTTTCCTTCTACTTTAGAATCTGATAAACAATTGGTTTTTGAAAATCTGAAACACGATTATCCTCAAAAAATTAGTTATACAAAAGGTGCAAACAATACTTTAACAGCAGAGATTTCTGGGAATTTGAATGGAAAACCGAGTTCTGAGAAGTTTGTGATGACGAAGAAATAAATTATGTTTTGTAAAAGGTAAAATGAGAAAAGAACCATCGGTTTGAAAAATTTTGTAGAGCTGGACTTCAGTCCAGTTTAATCCAGTATGTCCACAACGAAATTGACAAACAAAACCGATGACGGATTCAATCCGTCTCTACAATATAATCCATTCCTCCGGAATTCAGAAACTTTACGACTTATCGTCTTTGTGAAAAAACTCAGAACCTCAGCATCTCAGAACCTTAGCCCCTTAAAAAAAACCTATTCATTCTCCCCGATCTTATTCACCATAAAAATCATTAGAATTCCTAGGAGAGCCATTACTAAAAATGCCCATTTCATGCTTAGATATTCAGAGATAAAACCAACCATTGGCGGAACTAATAAGAATCCTAAATAACCAATTGTTGAGATCGAAGTCAAGGCAGAACCGCTGCTTAATTTTGAAGATCTTCCGGCAATGCTAAACACTAACGGAACTACGCAAGAAACGCCAAATCCGATTAAAACATAACCAAAAATAGTTGGATAAGCATACGGCAGAATGAAACAAACTCCGAAACCAGTAGTGATTAAGATTCCGCTATAAAGCAGGATTTTTTTGGTTCCAAATTTCATTACGCCGTAATCTCCAAAAATACGTCCTAACGTTACTGCCGAAGCAAAAAACACAAATGCGGCACTGGTTAATTTTGGGGAAGCTTTTAAAATATTTTCGAAATAAATTCCGCTCCAATCGTACATTGTATTTTCGCAAGCCATAGAAACGAAACAAATCAGAGAAAATTTTACCAGATTTTTTTCTGGCATTGAGAAGAACTTCTTCTTAACCGGAACAGGCTCATTATGAATACTCAACGGATAAAAACAAGCTGTTAGCGCCAGCATAAAAATACTCACTCCCAATAAATGATGCGACGGTGCAATTTTCTGCGTTACCATTACATATCCTAAACCAGCACCAGAAAAAACGGCAATACTCCAAACGGCATGAAAACGCGTAATAATAGACTTTGGATACAGTTTTTGAACTTCAAGCGACTGCGCATTTATCGATAAATTGAAAATATTACGAGAAGCTCCAAAGAATAAAAGTATAATAACCAACTGCCAGACAAATGCTGCCAAACCAGGCAGAGATAATGCTACATTAAACATAACTGCTCCAAGAAGCATTATATAACGGCTGCTGTATTTATTCAACAACTTACCTGTAAAAGGCATTGTTAACATTAAACCAATCGGAAAAGCAAATAAAACCGCTCCAAATTCGGCTTCAGATAAATGCAATTGGGCTTGTATATGTGGAATTCTTGAAACCCAAGAAGAATAGCCAAAACCTGAAAGAAAGAAAAAAACAGTGTTGGCAATACGGTATCCTCGGGGCGTATTTTGGATCTTTTTAAAGAATGGTAAAATCATGAAGTCATTTTTCAGACTGCAAAATTAAGGCTTTCAAACTTTATTCCCTTACAAGTCCAAACTAAAATTAGCATTTAACAATTTTGCTTGTTTATCATAAAAATAAAACATTCAAAAGAATATCTAAAAATCTCAAAAAAATATAAAACAACGGATAATCCAGCTTTTTTAATGTTTTATTTTAAATTATTCTAAATAAGACTTATGTTTGTAAAAAATATCATTCTAATAATTTAAACTTGATCTTATGAAATCAAATACTTTAAAAACAGTAAGCTTTTTGTTTCTAATGCTTTTCGCTGCACCACAGCTTTTTGCTCATGCGCTTTGGATCGATACAAAAGCAACAGGAACAAAAGGAAAAGCTCAGGAAATTTCTGTTTATTTTGGAGAATTCTCCGATAATGATATTACAAAAGCTGACAAATGGTTTTCTGATTTAAAAGATTTTTCATTAGTCGTAATTTCTCCTTCAAAAAAAGAAACCAAACTAACCGCGAAAGCTTTAGAAAATAAATATCAAGCGTTTTTTACACCAGACGAAGACGGAGTTTACACTATTGTAATGCACCACACAGTTGGAGAGGTTTACGGAACAATGAAATTAGATTATAACTCTAGTGCAACTGTAGTTGTAGGAAACAAATCGGCAGGAAATGTTGCTGCAGCAAACCATAATAAAATCAGTGTTTTTTCTGAAAATGGAGATATCGCGAAAAAGAATACCGTAATCAATGTTTCTGCTTTATACGATGGAGCTGTTGCAAAATCTCAAAAAATTAAAGTAATCGCTCCAAACGGATGGGAAAAAGAATTGTGGACAAATGATAAAGGAGAAATCTCCTTTACTCCTATCTGGTCTGGAAATTATATGGTTGAGTTTGCTTATACGGAGAAATCTGCTGGTGAACACAATGGTAAAAAATACGATGAAATCTGGAAAATGGCTACTTACCAAATTGCAGTAAAATAATTTCTGAAATTCTTAGATTTAATTTCAATTTAAAACCTTGCTTCCCGGCAAGGTTTTTTTTGTTTTATTTATATCAAATTAAAATAACATTAGAAAATTCTTAAGCTAATCTTAAGAAAGAAATAAGTAAGGTTTAAGAAAGAAAAGCTTCTTAAAATTTCGTTAACATATTTATGCCATTGTATATTTGCGTCGATCTATTTTTATTGAATCTAAATAAACAACATGAAATATAATTTACTATTTGCTTTAGGATTATTGAGTTTTGCCTCTTATGCGCAAGACTATTCAAGCACCGAATCTGCTTCTTCAGTAAACGATACAGTTAAGAATAAAAAAGGAGAAATTTTAAGTGAAGTAGTTGTTACTAAAACGAAAGAACCTAAACCAGTAACAGCTGTTCGCTCTGGGTTAAAACCAATGGATAATCCACAAAGCATTCAAGTAATTGGCTCTGAAGTTATCGAACAGCAACAAGCTATCCGTTTAAGTGAGGTTCTTAAAAATGCTAACGGTGTTTACGTAGGTTCTGCCCGTGGGGGTGCTCAAGAATCTTTTTTCTCTAGAGGTTATGACATGTCTGCAAATAACATGTTTAAAAACGGTTTTCGTTACAATTCAGGATCAATTCCTGATGTTTCAGGTTTAGATAAAGTTGAATTTCTTAAAGGTGGTTCTGCTTTATTATTTGGAAACGTTGCTCCGGGTGGAATTTTAAACTTAGTAACCAAAACTCCTCAATTCAAAAGCGGAGGAGAGATCTCAATGCAGTTTGGAAGTTATGCTTACTACAAACCAGCTTTTGATTTTTATGGAGGACTTACTAAATCAATCGCCTTTAGAATTAATGGTTCTTACGAAAACTCCGAAAGCTTTAGAGATGTTGTAAAAAACGAGCGTTTATACATCAACCCATCTTTACTTTTTATTGTTAATCCGAAAACTCAAATTACAGTTCAAGGAGATTATTTAAGTGCAGATTGGACACCTGATTTTGGAACTGGAATTATCGGAAAAGAAATTTTAGACCTTCCACGCAGTGCTTTCTACGGATCACTTTGGTCAAATGGTACAACGAAATCTTCAAGCGCATCTGTATTGTTGAATCATGATTTCAACAAAAACTGGAAATTAAACTTTAATTCTTCTTTCCAAAATTTCAACAGAGGAAGTTACTCTACTGCCCAATTATCAGGATTAGACACTTACCCTACTCCAGGAGATTGGAATAGAGGTTTAACAAAAAATAAAAACTTAGAACAAATCTTAGGAGATCAATTAAGTTTACAAGGAAACTTCAATACAGGTTCTGTAAAACATCAAATCTATACAGGCGTTGATTGGGAAAACTCTTTTGCAACAGCTTACACTTTTACATTTGACGAGAAATATGTGCAAACCGGAATAAAAGATGGCAAACCAGTGTACGGACCAACTCTTTACGATACTATAAATTTATTCACTTTTGATCCAGCAAATCAAAGAATGGATATTCCGACAACAGATAGAGCAACTCAAATCACAAAAACAGATACAAATCGTTTTGGGGTTTATTTTCAGGATTTTATTTCAATTACAGACAAATTTAAAGTTTTGGCTGGTTTAAGATGGTCGTGGCAAGAAGCTGAAGTAAGTACTTATAAAGAAACAACGACAGGTGCAGGAAACCCTCAAGATGCCGTTCTTACAATTACTCCAAAACGTTTAGATAATGCATTTTCTCCAAAAGCTGGATTAGTGTATCAGCCAAGAAAAGATGTTTCGATATTCGGAAGTTATTCCACTTCTTTTACACCAAATACTGGAACGACAGTTGATTTACAGCCAATTGAAGCTTCTATTATCGATCAATATGAATTTGGTGTAAAAACAGATTTTTTTAAAGGCTTATTAAGTACAAATGTTACGGTTTACCAAATTACAAATAGCAACTTAGCGCAAATGGCGCCGACAAAAGCTGATGGAAGCGACAATTTTGATGCAAACATTAAAATGTTAAGTGGTGAAACTAAAAGTAAAGGTGTTGAAGTTGACGTTACAGCAAGACCAGCAGATGGCTTAAATATTATTGCAGGATACAGTTATAATGATATGCGTTATACTAAAACTTCAGGATTGCAAGGAAGTTTTGTTGAAGGAGATCGTGTAGCTAGAACACCATTAAATACTGCCAATTTAAGTTTCTTCTACACTTTACAATCAGGAATGTTTAAAAACGTCTCTTTCGGAGCAATCGGAAACTATATTGGAGACCGATTAGGAGGTTGGAATGATGATTATGTTTGGACAGAAAACAAACCTGCAACTAATCCAAAAACGTATACTGTGACAATTAGAGATCGTGATATTCCGTTAGAAGGCTATGTTACAGTTGATGCATCAGTTGGATATACGTGGCAAAAATTCTCAATTCTTTGCAAATTATCAAATATTACAAACACATTAAATTATACCGTTCACGAAAACTATAGTGTGAACCCTATCGCACCTCGTCAAGTTATGACAAGCTTGCGTTATAAGTTCTAAAATATTGAATTAGAGTTTTGATTTTATCCCAAGATTTTCGAATAAAACTGAAAATCTTGGAATTTTTATTTTATATCAAATGCTAATTCAATTAACGCTATTTTTGCTTGAAATTATAATCCGTAAAACAAATCCAAAATGTCAGATTCCAAAAAAAACCAACTGCAAAAAAGTTTAGGCCTTAGTTTTAATATCGCTGTTTTAATTGGAGGAACAATCGGTGTCGGAATTTTAAGAACACCTGGAACTATTGCAGAAATGCTAAACAATTATTGGCTTATTCTTGCTTCTTGGCTGTTTGGAGGGTTATATGTTTTATTAGGAGCCAATTCGTATTCAGAATTGGCGACAATGTTGCCAAAAGCAGGCGGCTCTTATAATTACATCAAAAGAGCTTTAGGCGACTATGCCGGATTTCTTTCTGGGTGGTACGATTATATTGTCAATGCAATTCCGCCAGCCTTTTATTGCATAGTAATTAGCGAATATACCATTATTTTATTTCCGCAATTGGCCAATTATTCTACAGTATTGTCTATTTCTTTATTGATTGCATTTGTTCTGTTGCACTTAAGCGGAGTTAAAAACGGAAGTTTAATTCAACAGATTACGAGTTTGTTAAAAGTAATTTGTTTTGTCGCTTTGGTTGTCGCTTGTTTTATGTATTCTGGAGTCGAAGTTCCATCTATAAAAACAGACAGTTCCATCTTTCAAATCGGACTTATTTTTGGATTTTTTAAATCCTTACAGCTGATTATTGGAACTTATAATGGCTGGAATGCAGTTTGCTTTTTTGCCGAAGAAAATGACGATCCAAGCAAAAATATTCCGAAATCTTTATATAGCGGTGTTTTACTTGTAGTAGCCATTTATATTTTGGTCAACGCAGCATTTTTTCATGTTCTTCCAATCGAAACATTAGCAAAATCTAATTTGGCAGCTGCGGATGTTGCCAAGATTCTTTTTGGCGAAAATGGAGCTAAAATCGTAACCGTAGTTTCGATCTTTTCCTTAGTTAGTATTTTGAATGCTTTTATGATGATTCCTCCAAGAATTCTTTACGGATTAAGCCGCGACGGTTTTTTTATAGAAAAAGGAACAACTGTAAACAAAGGCGGAACACCAATTGTTGCGCTCTTGGTTTCCTCTCTTTTTAGCTTATTTTTAATCTGCATTGGCTCGTTTGAGGTATTGTTTTCTTTTGCCGCTTTTATCTCCATAATCGTTTGGGGACTAGCTTATTATTCGCTTTTAAAATTAAGAATTACAGAACCAGATTTACCAAGACCTTATCGTTCATTTTGGTATCCTTGGACAACCATAATCGCGATCATACTTTCAATCGCATTGCTTGGAGGATTTATCTACAGTGATCCAAAAAGCTTTATTATCATTGTTTTGATTACGATTGTTTCTTATCCTTTGTTTTTAGTTTTGAAGAAAAAATAGGAGTCAGGAAAATTATTATACAAAAGCGATCATTCTTAAGAATGACGAAGCGCTAACATTCAGAGCCTGAATAAAAAAAGCTCCGGCATTTTATACCGGAGCTTTAATATAATATTAAGTCAATTATTTAAATACAGTTTTATAGTGCTGTAATAATAAATTCACTTCTTCTGTTGGCCTGATGCTGGGCTTCTGTGCAGGAAACGCCGTCTGAACAGCCGTTTACAAGCTGAGTCTCGCCATAACCTCTTCCTGTCAGGCGGTCTGGCGCAACGCCGTTCTTAACCAGCCATTGAATCGTTGATTTTGCCCTGCGGTCTGACAGTGCCATATTGTATTT
>Ga0079104_1000183_pt1 | contig 89496 bp, 81 predicted proteins | sample MedtruBG_FD_76829 | JGI IMG/M metagenome (GOLD analysis project Ga0079104, IMG submission 76829) | Root nodule microbial communities of legume samples collected from California, USA - Medicago truncatula BG | ecosystem: Host-associated > Plants > Roots > Nodule | place: USA: California...
ACAATTTCACGGCGTTTTCTGAGATGCCGAGGTCCGCTGCTATCTGCTTGGAAATCCGGCCCGTTGCAAGCAGCTGCAGGCACTGAGTTTCGCGCCTGGAGAGGGTCCGATAATGGCCGACCTCTCGCAGACCGCTGGCCGAAAGCGTCGTCTCATGAAGATAGTGAGAAAGGATCTGCAGTTCGTGAATGCTCGAGGCGCGTAACCGCGACCAATCGCGCTTGGGCAGGTTCGAGGTCACGGAGAAGAGAGAGCGTTCGCCCTTCGAGCCTCGGATAGGGATCGTCAAGCCATAGTGGCCAATATCGTAGGAACGTGCTTCCTTAAATAAACGGTAGACCTGTGCTGACCGCCGATCGAGCGTGGACCAGTCCACCGGCATGAAGCCCCAGCGAACGACATCAATCACCGGATCTATGTCGAAATAGCGCTTGTCGACGTAGATCTCAGCCCACGCTTCTGGATAGGTCGTGCAGTAATAGGGGTATGAGTCTGATCTGCCTCCGCTGCAAACCACGAGGAATGTCATGTGCGACAAGCCGTATCGCACGCAAAGTTCGTCGAGTGCAGAGTGAAGCTCCTCGCGACGCGTCGCTGCCTGTAGCGTCCGCAAGGACAATGACAGTCTGCGGTGATCAACGATCGGGAGAATGCTTCGGTTTGCTGCCATTTCACCCTGTGCTTCGAATCTGACGCTCCAGATCGGAGAACCGGATCCTACCGGAGGCGCTCCGGCAGCGAAATTGTAGGAAATACGAATGGGGTGTGTCTCGCCCGGAGCCTCGCCGTTGTTGCGTTTTCAATCTACGGTCCGATTTCGCGCGCTTATAAGCGACGTTCGCCCTGAACCTGTCCGCCCTAAGTACTCTGGAGAGCTCCCAGCGAAAAGGTTGGCAGTCACCGACGCTTGAGAGCGACCGATGTTGCGGCGTTCATGGGCGTGATGCCTCTGGATGGGCTGGCGTCGCTCAGCGAGGATGTCGGCGGCTATGAGCTCGGAACCAAGCGTCCCCGACCGGAAAATTGAATATCTCCGATCAGGTTTCTGAAGTCGCCGGCCACCGAACTTCTTTCGAAGTTCCAGAAGTCCTTATGCAATAGGCACATGGGTCGCCGGGTCCGATTCCGCGACCGAAGCGGTCATTCATCAAAGCGTTCAGGTACTTTCATTATTAGACTTTCGCGCTTATATTCACCCCCGGCTAGGAAAGGCCGGCTCAGTTAAGTAGTTGGAATAACTCGGTGGACAACTCGGTTAAGATAGAGCGAAAAACGCAAACGGAGGACGCTAATCGAACCTCCGCTCCCCTGATGCAGCGCCACTCATCCGTGCGCCGCACGATGGAAATCGTCCTCGATACGTGGAACTTCCTGATACTTCGCGAGGCGTACTTCGGGGTCCGCCGGTTTGACAAATTCCAGCAGCGATTGGGCATACCGCGGCAGACCCTATCATCTCGGCTTTCGGCCTTGGTTGCAAACGAGATCCTCAGCGTTGGAAAGCGGCCGAACGAGCCAGGCCAGCAATATTTCTTGACAGCCAGAGGGAAAGACCTGTTTCCGTCCATGCTATCGTTGATGGAGTTCGGCGACAAGTGGCTGACGGGCGGAGACTTGCCTCCGCTGCGGTTGATTCACAAAGGATGCGGCTGCGAATGTCATCCTGTGACAGTATGCAGCGAGTGCCTCGAGCCCTTTACGGCGAGGGAGGTTGCTCCACGGGACGGGCCAGGAGCCGGCTACGCTCCTATAGAAAGTCGCCCGACCTCTCGCCGCAGTTCAGATGCGACGTTGTTGGAGAGGGTCCGACCCTGTTCCGTCGCCCGTACATTGGGAATCATCGGTGACAGGTGGAGCTTTCTAATCCTGAGAGAGGGTTGGTACGGAGTCAGGCGATTTGAGGAGATGCGCGAAAACTTAGGCATCGCCACCAACATTCTCGCCGACCGTCTCGCGCGACTCGTCCAAGCGGAAGTGTTTCGTAAGGTCCCTTACAGTTCCGGTGACAGGTTCGAGTATCGATTTACCGAAATGGGGCTCGATCTCTACAAACCGATGCTTGTCATGATGGCATGGGGTGACCGGTGGCTTGCCAACGGCAGGCCACCCATGCGACTTCGCCATAAAGTCTGCGGGCGGGATTTTTCAGCGATTGTCGTTTGCTCGGAGTGCAAAAAGCCGATCGCGTCGAAGGATACAGATTACATACTCAGGTATCCGTTCGATCTCTAAGGGGCGAGAGCTGCTTCCGAGGCTATACTTGGCCGTAGCTTCGCCAATTTCAGGCAGCGTCGCTTTGACCGGCGCGCGCTTCCTTCTGCTTGCGTAGCATCTGGAATATGCGCTCGGGTGTTACGGGCAGCGTTTCGACAGAAACACCTAGATGAGAGAGCGCGTCGGATACTGCATTGGCGATGGCGGCCGGCGCTCCGATCGTCCCCCCTTCACCCATACCCCGGAAGCCGCCGATATTGTTGGGCAGGTCAGCTTCTATATGCACGATGCCGATGTCCGGCACATTGCTCGCCACGGGGACGAGGTAATCGGCGAGGCTCGCAGCAACCGCCTGCCCTTGATCATCGTGGATGATTTCTTCGAGCAGGGCGGCACCGATGCCTTGCGCTACGGCGCCGTGTACCTGTCCATCGACGATCATCGGATTGATGATCTTGCCGCAGTCTTCGGCGACGACATAGCGCAGAATTTTCACGCCATAGGTTTCCGGGTCAACCTCTACCATGGCGAGATGTGTCGAGGAACAGGCAGTGCCAAGATAAGGATCGTACGTTTCCGATGCGGTCAAGTCCTCGCGATGGTCGCGCGGGATGCGGCCCATCTGGGTGTAGACAGCGGAAGCAACCTCCTTGAGGGTCATCGTCACATTCGAGCATCGGCTAGTAATCAATCCCTCGTGCATGTCGAGATCTTCGACGCTCTGTTCCATCAAGTACGCTGCGGCACGCAGCACCTTTCCTTTGACCACGCGGGCAGCAAGGGTCGCCGCGCCTCCGCCAAGGACCGCTGACCGGCTGGCATAGGTGCCGGTCGACATCGGAACCAAAGAGCTATCGCCATGTTTGACCTCGATATCCTCGAGCTTGCAGCCAAGCTCGTCGACAATCACCTGCGCGAGGGTGGTTTCGAGGCCCTGCCCGTGAGACGAGATGCCGAAAGCCGCGGTAATGGCGCCGGTCGCGTCGATTTCGATCTTCGAAGTTTCCGTCCCAGTATTGATCGGCATGCCGGGCGCGACTGAAATGCGCGAACCGATCCCGGTCAACTCGGCATAACTTGCGAGGCCAATGCCAACCCACCGACCGTTCTCCCTCGCCTCGTCGCGTTCACGGACGAGATTGGGATAGTCGACATGATCGCAGGCGCCCTCCAGGCATTCCTGAAATGCCGACTTGTCCCAGATGATGCCTGAGGCGGTTCGGTAGGGAAACTCTTCGGCCCTTACCAGGTTTTTTCTTCGGAATTCGACCGGGTCCATGTCGAGCTTCCGGGCTGCCATTTCGATCAATCGCTCCATCGCGAATGTGGAGGAAGGTCGACCAACGCCTCGGTAAGGGCCAGTCGGCGGCTTCGGCGTCAGGACGCCTCTGATACGCCCCCGATAGTGTTCCATTCGGTATGGTCCGGGCAGGAAGCTGACCACCTGAACGGTTTCCAGCGCGGCGGTCCACGGATAGATGGAATAGGCGCCGACATCGCCGATGACGTCAGCTCGGAGCCCGATCAGCGTTCCATCCTTCGTCACCGCAAGCTCAGCTTCGATCAGTTCGTCAAAACCCTGGCTGGTCGCGGAGAGGTCCTCCAGACGGTCGCTGATGAACTTGATAGGACGCTTCAGTTTCCTGGCGAGCGCGCAGACGAGGATCTCCTCCCCATAGAGAGATCCCTTGCCACCGAAGCTTCCACCGACATCCGGAGCGACCACGCGCAGGCGGGTCCCCGGCAAATCGAGACAGCCGGAAAGGACGTCCCGTATGACGCCGGGGATGTTGGACGAGGTGTAAAGGACGAGCGATTGCTTCCGGCTGTCCCATTCGGCGAGATAGGACCTGTTCTCCATCGCGACCGCCGTCTTTCGGGTCATCCGGAAACGCCCCTTGACTGTTACCGCCGCGTCTTCGAAGGCCGCATCTACATCTCCTCGCTTGAACTCACGTCTGATGATGGTGTTCGTTCCAGCTTCCTCGTGCAGAAGCGGGGCTTCGCCCTTGACCGCGTCTACCTGCCGGATCGCAAAAGGAAGGGGCTCGTATTCAATGTTGATGTGTTCGAGCGCGTCCTCAGCGGAATAACGGCTTTCTGCGACCACCGCGACAACCGGCTCGCCTACATACCGCACCTTCTCACGAGCAAGGGGCCAGATCGGGGTCGCGTAGTACCCGGGCATGCGCGAGGTTGGGATGGCCGGATTGATCTCGCTTTCCAGATCGGTCGCATCATAGATTGCGACGACGCCGGGAACAGAGAAAGCGTCTCCGACGTCGATACCCAGAATGCGGGCGTGCGGCTGATCGGAGCGCCGCAATGCGACGTGCAGCATTCCAGCGGGAGCAATGTCGTCCACATATTGGCCCACGCCGGCAAGCAGGCGGGGGTCTTCGGTGCGCTTGACCCGTTTGCCAACAAGTTTCGGGCGGAGTTCGACGGAATGGTCACTTCGGCTCATTCGTAATACTCCGAACCCTTTCGCAAGGCCCGCCATTGCATGTCATCATGCCCGGATATGATGGTGTCCCCGTTGTCTCGGAACGTTCTCAGGTCTGCGAGCGCTTTAGCGGCGAGATCCATATTCCAAGTGTTCCTGGGAGCGACGCCCTGTTCGACGCAAATTTGCAGAGGAGCCGCGTCGGAGGCCAGAACGAAAATGCCGTCGCGTTGCAGCGATACGCGCGCGACCGTCATTCCTGGCGTGTGCCCCGGCATGGGAAGCAGGACGATCCGCCCGTCGCCGAAGACGTCATGCTCGGCCTTGAACGTCTGGAACCCTTGGGGCTGGTCCCATTCGTGGCGAAGATAGCCCTGGTTTTCGGCCCCGCTGGCCTGCGCGGCGGCGACCTCCGCCTCGTGGCAGAGAATAGTGGCGCTGCGAAAATAGGCATTGCATCCACAATGATCCGGGTGAAGGTGGGAGCAGACCACGACGTCGATGTCGTCGGGCGCCAGCTCGAGACGCTTGAGCTGTTCGACGACCGTTTGCTCTGGCGCAAATATTGGCGTCATGACCTTGCTCACCCCACCCCATCGAGCCTGAGGATCTTTTGCTGCTTCCGGACTGCAGCCGCTGTCGAAAAGAACGTTGCCCTTTGGGTGTTTCATCAACGTCGCGTGGACAGGCAGTTCGATAGTTTCTTCCTTGGCTGCGCCGGGAACGTAGATGGAGCGACGCATGCGCAGGCGCCCCCCTTCGAGAAAATGCATTTTCATTTCAGGGGTCCTCTTTCATTGGCCAGTTCGCGGACGGCGTTGACAATGTGCTCATAGCCGGTGCAGCGACAGATGTTGCCAGAGAGCGCTTCGCGGATTTGCTCATCGGTGTCGAGCGGATGGTGACGCAGCAGGTCGGTGATCGCCATGATAAAGCCGGGCGTGCAGAACCCGCATTGCAGGCCATGATGCTGCCGGAATGCTTCCTGGACGCGGCCCAAACTATCGATGGTGCCTTGTCCCTCGACCGTTTCAATCTCCATCGCGTCGGCCTGAACAGCGAGCGTCAGGCACGATCGCACACTCCTGCCGCCAAGGATGATCGTGCAGGCCCCGCAGACGCCATGTTCGCAGCCGACATGCGTTCCGGTCAGGCCGAGTTCGTAGCGTATGAAGTCGCTGAGCAGCATGCGTGGCTCTATCGATTTCGTATGGCTCACGCCGTTGACGCCGACGGTGATCGTTTTCTTATCCATGCACTCGTCCTCCACGGGTCTCGGCGCGCGTCCACGCATTCCGCAAAGCGCGTCGGGCAAGCGCGCCGGACAGGTGGCGCCGGTAGTCGGCCGAGGCGTGGATATCCGTGTTCGGGGTCAGAACAATGCTCAGTGTTTCTGCAACCCGGTCCAGAACCGCGTCGGAGAGCGTATTGCCCTCGACCAGGTCCTGGATTTCGACGAGGCGCAACGGTGTTTCGCCAACGCCCATCATCCCGAAGCGCACGTCGCGTGCGACGCCGTCAACGATGCGCATCGTCGTGGCAACGCAGGCCAGCGCAAAGTCCCCTTGACGCTTGGAGAACTCTTCGAAGCCCCAACCGGATTCGGGCGGAAGAGTATCGATCTCGATCGCGGTGACGAATTCATCCGGTTCAAGCGCATTCATCAGCGAACCCACGAAAAACTCGGCGGCAGGAATCTGCCGCTCGCCGCGGATGGAGGATGCGATGATCGTACCGTCGAGCAACAGCGTCATCATCGGCATCTCGGCCGCAGGATCGGCATGACATACACTTCCGCAAAACGTGCCTCGATTGCGAACGGTCATATGTGCGACGTGGTGCATGGCGTCATGGAGGATGGGGACGTGCTGTTCGATCAGACCGTCCGTTGCAGTCATGTAGTGCCGCACGGTGGCGCCGATCTTCAGGCGCGTTCCGCGAAGTTCGATGCGGTCAAGGCCAGGAATTCGATTGACGTCGACCAGGACCGTTGGTTTGACCAGGCGAAAATTGATCATCGGCATAAGGCTTTGTCCGCCTGCGATGATCTTGCCATCCCCTCCCGCTGCAGCAAGCGCTTCTGCCGCATCCGCAACGGTGTTTGCCGCGAAATAGTCGAATGATGCGGGCTTCATGCGATCAACCTGGCATTAAATGAGTCGAATTGCCGACGGCATCGGCCCAAGCCAGCCACTGGGATCAAAGTCACTTCCTTCGGGTCTGCCATTCGGTCTCCTCCGGCGTCCTCCCTGAGAGGCTTGTATTCGCATATTTCACTTGCATTATTAGACTTAAGATAGGAATGTCAAGCTATCCTGCTGGCTCCAGATTATCGGGGCGAGCCTCAATTACACGTGAGGAGGAAAGAGACATGGATATGACGGGCGAACAGCACATTGCAGCTACGAAGGAAGAAGTGTGGGCTGCGCTTAATGATGCCGACGTGCTCAGGGTTTGTATCCCGGGATGTCAGGAGCTGACAAAGTCGTCCGACACTGAGATGTCTGCGGCTGCAGTCATGAAGGTTGGGCCGGTCAGGGCCCGCTTCCAGGGAGCGGTCACGCTTTCCGACCTGGATCCGCCGAATGGCTACAAGATCACCGGCGAAGGGCAGGGCGGCGTGGCGGGCTTTGCAAAAGGTGTAGCTACGGTGCGCTTGGAGGCGGCGGAAGGCGGCACGGTGTTGCATTACACCGTCGACGCGCAGATCGGCGGGAAGCTTTCTCAGCTTGGGGGGCGCCTGATCGATGCAACGGCGAAGCAAATCTCCGGACAGTTCTTCAAGCGTTTCGCGGAGGAGATTCAGGCGCGCCAGAACCAGCCGGGTCCGCGCGAGACGCCTGAGGGTTCCGGGGCTTCGAGAGAGGCTTTGCCATCGAATGTCCCGCCCGCCGCTGTCGCTGAGAGCGCAACGATCTCGACGGCAATGCGCCCCGCCGCCGCGTCGGCAAATATGTCCCAGGCTGGAGCATCGGTGGGCTTGGTGTCACTCGCAGCCGTAGTGTTCGTTGCAGTGCTGGCAGCGATGTGGCTTGTTTATGGCGGCGTGCTGCCGAGCGTAGCGCCGGCCGCAGCGGGCGCTGGTCACATGTCGCCCGACGTCGCTAGCATTGTGCAGCTCGTCGTGGCGGCCGCAATCGGCTATCTGTTCGGCACTCGTTCACACAACCGCATCTAACAGGAAAGCCGGGGTCGAATGGCACCGGCTAAAAGAACTTGCAGAACGAGACCTGTGTCTAGGCCTGCCGCCGTTCCAGCAGAGCTTTTAGTTCGCCGAAAAGCCCACGCCGGAACGTCATCACGCACACGACGAAGAACAAGCCGATTATGAACGTGATGGGTAGGCCGCTGGTTGCCAGGAAATGCTCCAGCCCGACCACGATGCTCGCGCCGACGACCGGGCCAATCAGCGTCCCCATCCCGCCCAGCAGCGTCATGAGAATGACCTCGCCCGACATATGCCAGGTCACGTCGACCAGCGACGCGAGCTGGAACGCCATGGCTTTCAAGGCGCCAGCGAAGCCGGACAACGCCGCCGAAAGCGTGAAGGCAATCAGCTTGTAGTGATCGGGCTTCAGTCCGAGCGAGGTGACGCGGACTTCGTTCTCACGGATTGCCGAAAGCACGTGGCCGAACGGAGAGTTCACGGCACGCCAGATGATTAGCAGCCCGATGGCCACCCCGCCGAGCACCGTGTAGTACATCGCCGTGATGCTCGAGAGGTCTACGATCCCGAGCAGATAGCCGCGCGGTACGGCCTGGATGCCGTCCTCGCCGCCGGTGAACGGCATCTGCACGGCCAGGAAGTAAACCATCTGCGCCAGCGCCAGGGTGATCATTGCGAAATAGATGCCGTGGCGGCGGATTGCCAATGTGCCGAACGCGAGACCGATCATGGCGGCGAACGCAGTGCCGGCGAGGATCGCCAGTTCGAACGGCAGGTGCCAGACTTTCGCCGCATGCGCAGCGATGTAGGCGCCGCCACCGAAGAAGGCGGCATGTCCGAACGACAGCAGGCCTGCGTAACCAAGCACAAGATTGAATGCCGCCGCGAACAGGACGAAGCACAGTATCTTGATCAGAAAGAGCGGGTACACCAAGAGCGGCGCACACAGCATGAGGATGGCGACCGCGGAGATCAAAAGCGTGCCCGTCGCGCGTCGTAAGCTCGCGATCGGAGTTGAAGTGGAGAGGATTGCGCTGCCCATGATCATGCCTCGCGATTGAATAGGCCGGACGGCCGAACAAGAATGACGAGCACCATGACCACGAAGACGGCGATCGAAGATGCGGCGGGGTAGAATGTCTTGGTCAAGCCCTCGATGATCCCGAGCCCAAGTGCCGTGACGATCGCGCCGCCGATCGATCCCATGCCGCCGATGACCACGACGGCAAAGACGACGATGATGATGCTGGATCCCATGCCGGGGCTCACCTGGTAGAGTGGAGCGGCGAGCGCGCCCGCAAAGCCGGCCAGCCCGACGCAGAATGCGTAGGTGAGCGTAAGCATAAGCGGCACGTTGATGCCGAACGCCTGCACGAGGGCCGCGTTTTCGGTGGCGGCGCGCAGATACGCGCCGAGCTTCGTGCGTTCGATCGCAAGCCAGGTCAGAATACAGATGACCAGCGAGATCACGATCACCCAGCCGCGGTATATCGGCAGGAAGATGAAGCCGAGGCTGACGCCGCCGGTCAGTGACGGCGGTACCGGATACGGCATGCCGGCCGATCCAAAGATATGGCGGAAAAGGCCCTCCACCATCAGCGCGAGGCCGAAGGTCAGCAGGAGGCTGTAGAGATGGTCCATCCGGTAGAGCCGCTTGAGGAGCAGGCGCTCCACCAGCGCGCCGAGGGCGCCAACCATGACGGGGGCGGCGAACAGCGTGCCCCAGTAGCCGAGGCCCAGTCGAGAAAGGAGGAACCAGGCGGCAAATCCGCCCAGCATGTAGGAGGCGCCGTGCGCGAAATTGATCACGTTGAGCATGCCGAAAATGATCGCCAGGCCCAGGCTTAGGAGCGCATAGAACGAGCCGTTGATCAGGCCAAGCAGCAGTTGGCCGAGAAGGACGGCGATGGGAACCCCGAAGATTTCAGTCATCGGCCTCAACCTGTTTGAAAAGAGAAACCATGGTCAGACTCCGAGGTATCGGTTGATCCGATCCATGTTGGCATCGAGTGCGTTGTTGGAAATTTCGTCGACCACCTTGCCCTGGTCGAGCACGAAGTGACGGTCGGCCACGGAGGCTGCGAAGCGAAGATTCTGTTCGACGAGGATGATCGTCATTCCGCGTTCCTTTAGAATGCGCAGCGCCGCCCCGATCTCGTCAATGATAACGGGCGCGAGACCCTCGGTCGGCTCGTCGAGCAGAATGAAATCGGCGCCGGTTCTTAGAATTCTGCCAATCGCCAGCATCTGCTGCTCGCCCCCGGAGAGGCGCGTTCCAGGAGTGTGGTCGCGACCCTTCAGGTTCGGGAACAGACTGTAGATCTCGTCGATTTCCATGCCGGCGGCCTGCCAGGCGGGCGGGAACATCAGATTCTCGATGACGCTCAGCCTGGAAAATATGCCGCGCTCCTCCGGAACATAGCCGATTCCCAGGCGGGCGACCTTGTGCGGTGCGACGTTCAGGAGGTCGACGCCCTTGAAGAGGCTCGTCCCGCGCCGTTTTCCGACCACGCCGATGAGACTGCGAAGCGTCGTCGTCTTGCCGGCGCCATTGCGGCCGATCAATGTGACGACTTCGCCCTTGCGCACGTCGAACGTGACGCCGTGCAGGACATGGCTCTCGCCATACCACGCCTCGAGATTGCTGACGTTGAGTAGCGCGGCTTCAGCCATGTGCCCCTCCCATGTATGCTTTTCGGACTTCGCTGTCGGAGGACACCTCGGCATAGGTTCCCTCGGCGATGATCTCGCCCCGCCGCAGCACCGTGATCGCGTCGGAAAGATCCGCTACGACGCCGAGATTGTGCTCGACCATCAGAATGGTCCGCCCTTTTCCGACCGAACGGATCAAATTGGCGGTTCGCCCGATGTCTTCGGTACCCATGCCTGCCATCGGTTCGTCCAGGAGCAAAACTTCCGGATCGAGCGCCAGGGTCGTTGCCAGCTCCAATGCGCGTTTACGACCGTAGGAAAGCTCGCTCGCCCTCGTGCGGGCGCGGTCAGCCAGGCCGACACTTTCCAGCAGATTGGAGGCCTCGTCGTTTAAGCGTTGAAGCGTTCGGTTGGATTTCCAGAAGGCGAAGGTTTCGCGTTCGCGGGCCTGCAGCGCGACCCGCACATTCTCGTGGGCGCTGAGGTGCGGGAAGACGGACGAGATCTGAAACGACCGGACAAGGCCGAGTCGGGCGATGTCTGCTGGCGCCATCTGCGTCACGTCGTGCCCCTTGAAGAAGATGCTTCCGCCGCTCGGCGACAGAAACTTCGTCAACAGATTGAAGAGCGTGCTCTTGCCGGCACCATTGGGCCCGATGAGCGCATGAATGGTCCCGTCGCGAATCTTTAGGTTGACGTTCTTTACGGCGACGAAGCCACCGAACGCGCGTGTCAGGCCCCGCGCCTCGATGATGGGTGCTGAGTCCGGCATGAGTCCTCCCAACCGGCTTAATGTGTTCCTCCAGCGGGTGCCGAACGGACGGCTCCGCATCCTTTCCAAGTTTGGGAAGGTGAAGTAAGAAAAACACACAAAGTCTAATAATGCAAGCTTGCATACCCACGAATTTTCTGCTTACGATAAGGCTCATACGCTTATGAGCCGCACGAAATCAGTGCGTAGCAAAGTTAAGCAGTATGATAACGCAAGTAACAAACCGGCGCGATGGAGGAGACCGCGCGCCGTGCAAAAGGGGAGGTTTAATCGTGAAGCTCATGAAGATCTTGATGGTGAGTGCCGCGGCGACAGGCGCCATGTCGGTCGGCGCGTCTGCCCAGAATTCTGGCCCTGTTCGCATCGGCGTTCTGACGGACGTCAGTGGTCAGTTTTCACACGAGTCCGGTGAGGGTGCGATCACGGCGGTGAAGATGGCGGTCGAGGATTTCGGCGGGAAGGTCCTTGACCGCCCGCTCGAGGTCGTCGTTGCCGACCACCAGAACAAGCCTGAAGTGGCCGTGGCCACGGCGCGCGAGTGGTACGAGTCGCAGGGCGTGACGATGATCAACAATTTGATCAACTCCGGTATCGCGCTGGCCGTTACTCAAGTCGCGAAAGACGAGGACAAGATCGCGATTGTCAACGGCTCCGGCTCTTCGCGTCTGACAAATGACGGCTGCACGCCAAACAGCATCCATTATTCCTACGACACTTACGCCCTGGCAAACGGCACTGCCAACCAGCTCATTTCGCAGGGGATGAAAAACTGGTTCTTCCTCACGGCCGACTATGCGTTCGGCCATGCGCTCGAGACCGACGCAACGCAGATCGTCAAGGGCAACGGCGGCGAGGTCTCCGGCTCCGTTCGCTATCCGATCGAGACCTCGGACCACAGCGCCTTCATGTTACAGGCACAGGCGTCGGAGGCCCAGGTCGTCGCGATGGCGGGTTCCGGGACAACGTTCGTCAACGCGGTAAAGTCCGCTTCGGAGTTCGGTCTGGCCGCCTCCGGCAAGACCGTCGCAGGGCTGCTCGTCTGGGATACGGATGTGCATTCTCTCGGTCTCGACACGGCGCAGGGGATGATTCTGACGAACGCCTTCTACTGGGATCGCGACGACGAGACGCGGGCGTTTGCGAAGCGGTTTCAGGAGCGCGTCGGCCGCCCGCCGCACATGGGCGATGCGGGCGATTACTCATCCACCGTCCACTATCTGAAGGCCGTCCAGTCCGCCGGCACCACCGACGCCCGGCAGGTCATGGCGAAGATGCGCGAGACGCCAATCAATGACTTCTTCGCGAAGAACGGCAAGATCCGCGAAGATGGCCGAATGGTGCACGACATGTACGTCTACCAGGTCAAGACGCCGGCAGAATCCACCGGCGAATGGGACATCCTGAAGGTTGTCACGACGATCCCCGGCGACAAGGCGTTCAGGCCGCTTTCCGAAAGCCAGTGCCCACTTGTGCAGAAGTAGGCCTGGGTCGCCCGGCCCTCGTGGTCGGGCGCCTTTCCAGAAGACCCGCACGCCTGCGCAAGCAGGTTCCAGGAGCCCAGATGAGTAGGCCATGAGTGAAATCCTTGTTGCAACCGTGGATGGTGTCGTCACCGTCACATTGAACCGCCCGCTGCAGCGTAATGCCGTCACCTACGACATGTGGCAGGGGCTGGCGCGCATCTTTACGGAGTTTGACCGCGACCCGCAGGTCCGCTGCGTCATCCTGGCCGGCGAGGGCGATGACTTCTCCGCCGGTGCCGACATAAGCGAGTTCGACAAGGTCCGAGAGGGGCTGCAGGAAAGCAAGCGATACGAGGTGGCAGTCGACGCGGCGGGTGACGCGATATACGCCATCTCCAAGCCGACGATCGCCGCGCTACGGGGCTATTGCCTTGGGGGGGCAGCGCATCTGGCGATGTCCTGCGACTTCAGGATCGCCGCGCGAAGCGCCGTCTTTGGCATCCCGGCCGCCCGTCTGTCCATTGTCTACGGCGTATCGGCAACGCGAAAGCTCTTCTCCTTGGTGGGCGTAACGGCCGCAAAGAGAATCCTTTACACCGGCAAGCGCTTCGGAGCCGAGGAAGCCCTTGATATCGGCTTCGTCGACCGGGTCGCCGACGATCCGTTGCTGGACGCCGGAGCGCTTGCGGCCGACATGGCGGAAAACGCGCCGCTCACCATCCAGGGCGCCAAGTTCATCTTGAATGGCTGCGCCCGCGGGCAACTCGACCGAGAGGCTGCCGAACGGAAGATCGATGAGGCGAGCGCGAGCCTCGACTACATCGAGGGCCGGCAGGCCTTCAAGGAAAAACGCGCGCCGCGCTTTCTCGGGAAATAACGATCGCCGCCTGCGGAGATTGTCTCTGAATTCGCCGCGCTGGCAGCAAAACCAAAATCAAGGAGCATTGCAATGGAGACCAACTTGAATGGAAAAGTCGCGCTCGTCACCGGCGGGGGGCGTGACGTCGGCGGCGATATCGCCCGTGCTCTCGCCGCAGAGGGCGCGATTGTCGCCATCAACTACAGCCGCTCGGAGGCAGAAGCCGGGGCGGTCGTCGAGTCGATCAAGGCTAGTGGAGGGCGTGCGAAGGCATATCAGGCCGACATCAGCGACAATGGTCAGGTGAAAGCCATGGTCGCAGCCGTTAAGGCGGACTTCGGAACGATCGACGTTCTCGTCAACAACGCCGGTTACGTCAAATATCAGAGGTTCGTGGAATCGACGCCGGAGGAGTGGAAGAGGCAGATCGATGTCTGCCTCTACGGCGCGATCAATTGCTGCCACGAGGTGGCGCCGTTGATGATCGGACAGAACTCGGGCCGCATCATCAATCTCGTCGGCGACAGCTCGCGTATCGGTGAGGCCAACCTCGCCCTTGCTGCGGCGGCGCGGGGAGGCACAATTGCGCTTGGCAAGTCCCTCGCCAGGGAGTTCGGTCGCAACAACATCACGGTCAATACGGTGTCGCTCGGTCTTATCGAGACGTCGCATTCCGATCCGGAGTTTCTGGCGAAGAACCGCGAGAAAATCGTCAAGGCCTATCCGTTGCGGCGCATCGGAAAGCCGGATGACATCGCGCCGATGGTGACCTTTCTGGCATCGGACGCCTCGTCCTGGATCACCGGGCAGGTGGTCAGCGTGAATGGCGGTTTCTGCATGGTGTAACCGGAGGAGCGGGAGGCATCAATGATACACTTCGAACTTATAGCACCCGTCGGAGAGATCCTCCGACGGAATGATCGGCTGTACCCGAACAAGACGGCGTTTGAGGACAAGAGGCGGTCCGTCTCGTATGCTCAACTCAACCAGGAAACCGAAGATCTGGCCGTTCATCTCGCCGCACTCGGCCTCAAGAAAGGCGAAGCGGTTGCGATTTTCCTGCCCAACTCGGTCGACTGGGTCGTGGCGTGCCTGGCCGTCGTTCGGGCCGGAGGCATCGCGGTTCCGGTAAGCATCGAGTCGACGGAAGCAGAACTAGGCTACCGGATTTCCGATGCGTCATGCGCGGTGTTGATCACCTTGCCGGAAAAGCGGCCGATGGCGGAAGCGCTGCTTCAAGCGGTGGAGAAGCCAGCCGTGCTGCTTTGCGCGGGCGAGGACGGCGGCTTCGAGACGCCGCAACGAACACAGGGGTCCGGTTTCGAGGACGACCAAGACGTCGATCGCCCCGCCTACATCGTCTATACGTCCGGCACGACTGGCCAGCCGAAGGGGGTGTTGCTTTCGACGCGTTCCATGCTCTGGGTGACATCCGCATGCTGGGCGCCGATAGCAGGCCTCACTGACGAGGACGTCGTTCTCAACACGCTGCCACTTTACCATTCCTACGCTTTGAACATCGCGGTTCTCTCGATCATCGCGACGGGTGCGAGCGAATACATCATGGAGAAGTTTTCGACTTCTCAGGCGACTGAACTGCTTCGAAGTGGGCGCTTCACGTTCATGCCGGGCGTACCGACCGTCTTCCACTATTTCCTCTCAGCGTGTCAGGCGAGCGGCGAGAAACTGCTCTCGTCGGTCCGGCTTTGCGTCTCTGCCGGCGCCATCCTCCCGGGAACCTTGAATAGCGACTTCGAAGAGTTTTTCGGCGTTCCGCTGTTGGATGGATATGGGATCACCGAAACGTCGACGATGGTCACGATGAATTGGCCGGGAAGGTGGCGCGTTCCCGGCTCCTGCGGACTGCCCCTGCCCGGCCTGACTGTCAGGCTCGTCGATCCGAAGACCGGGCTGGATGTGCCGAGCGGAATTGAAGGCGAACTGATCTGCAAAGGTCCAAATTTGATGCAGGGCTACCACAATAGACCCCAGGAGACCCAGAAGGCCGTGGTCAACGGATGGTATCACACCGGCGACCTCGCAAAAGCCGATCAGAATGGCTTCCTCACGATTACCGGACGCCTCAAGGAGTTGATTATTCGAGGCGGGCAGAACATCGCGCCGGCGGAAGTGGAGGAGACGATCCTGCTACTTCATGACTCGGTCATGGACTGCGCGGTCATCGGCGTCCCGCACGCGATGCTCGGAGAAGTTCCCGTCGCCTGCGTCGTCCTGAAGGCCGGGCAGTCATTCCATCAGGACGACTTAATCAGACACTGCCGAGACCGTCTCTCAGCCTACAAGGTGCCCGATCGTGTTTACGTCGTCGCCGAAATTCCCCGCACCGGATCCGGGAAGATCCTCCGCGTCAAACTTCGCGAGAGCCTCCCTCCGGCGTAACGCAGGAGCATTCACAGGAGATTATCATGCAACCCTTTGTCTTTAGCACGACCGGTCAGATCGTCTTCCGGCCGGGCGCCTCTGCCGAGATCGGCGGCCTCGTCAAAACCAAGCTTGGAGACCGCGTACTTTTCGTAACCGATCCCGGCCTACGGGCGCTCGGGCTTTGCGAACCGGCTCTGTGTTCCTTGGCGGAGGCGGGGATTCAGGCGACCGTCTTCGACGGAGTCGAAGCTGATCCCTCGCTGACCACCGTCCAGGCGGCAGTAGAATCTGCGAAGGTCGCAGCCGCTACCGGTGTCATCGGCTTCGGCGGCGGATCGTCGCTGGACGTGGCGAAGGTCGTCGCCCTGGTTTGCGGATCCGGACAGGATATCGACGATGCATGGGGCGTCGGCAAGGCAAAGGGCCCGCGTCTTCCCTTAGTGCTTGTCCCGACCACAGCCGGGACCGGTTCCGAAGTCACGCCGGTTTCCATTATTACCGTGCGTGGCGAAGAAAAGCGGGGCGTGTCCTCGCCGATCATCCTACCCGACATCGCCGTCCTCGACGCGGATCTGACCTTGGGACTTCCGCCTGCCATCACGGCCGCCACAGGCGTCGACGCGATGGTTCATGCGATCGAAGCCTACGCCTCCAAGAACGCCAATAACAATCCCTTGTCAAAGATGTTGGCTCGGCAGGCGCTCCAACTTCTGGGCGCCAACATCGAAAAGGCAGTCTTCGAGGGGCGGGACCGTGCGGCGCGCGGCGCCATGCTGCTCGGTTCGATGCTGGCGGGGCAGGCTTTCGCCAATTCTCCTGTCGCTGCCGTGCATGCGCTTGCCTATCCGATCGGCGGGAAATTCCATGTTCCGCATGGGCTTTCGAACGCGCTCGTGCTTCCTCATGTTTTACGCTTCAATGCGCCAAATGCCACTTCCGTTTATGCCGAAATCGCCGGCGACGCCTTCCAGGACCTCTCCTCCGAGCAGGGTGACCAGGGGCGTTGCGCAGCCTTTATCGAACGACTTGCCGAACTGTCGGCAAAGCTTGGACTGCAGTCCCGGCTGCGCGATGTTGGCATTGAAGAAGAGCATCTCGCAGGAATGGCGCGCGACGCCATGAAGCAGACCAGGCTCATCGTAAACAACCCGCGGGATGTGAGCGAGGCGGACGCACTCTCAATTTACAGGGCGGCTTGGTGATGACGGAGCGCACGGGCAAAGGCAAGCGGTCTGACTACAAGGTGTTCCGGTCCGTAGGAACGCGCTGGTCGGACAACGATATCTACGGGCACATGAACAACGTCGTCCATTACAGCATGTTCGATACCGCGGTGAACGGCTTCCTGATCGAAAACGGCGTCTTGGACATCAAGGGCGGAGCCGAGATCTTCCTCGTCGTCGAAACAGGTTGCCGCTATCACGCGGAGATGGCCTTCCCGGACGTGGTGACGGCGGGTATTCGTGTAGCGAAGCTCGGAAACTCTTCTGTCCGTTATGAGATCGGCCTCTTTCGCAATGAGGAGGAGACCGCAGCAGCGGAAGGGTTCTTCATTCATGTGAATGTCGACCGCTTAGCTCGGCGCCCCGTTCATTTCAGCAATGCCGCTAGACGCGTGCTCGAGCCTTTGTTGGTTCAGGCGTGATCGCATACGGCTGGAGGACGCTTCAATGACTCTTCTCACTCTCAGGGATCCATCGCTGGTACGCAACCAATGCTTCATTGGAGGCGAATGGCACAGCGCCGACGACGGCAAGGTCATCACGGTAAGCAACCCGGCCAACGGGACGGTGGTCGCCACCGTCCCGCGGATGGGACGATCGGAAACGAAACGCGCGATCGACGCGGCCGAACAGGCTCTCGCCGGATGGCGGTCGCTTTCAGGGAAGCAGCGTGCCATGATCCTGCGCAAATGGTTCGAGCTCCTCATGCAGAACCAGGATGACCTCGCGGCCATCATGACTGCCGAGCAAGGCAAGCCCCTGGCGGAATCGAAGGGCGAGATCGCCTACGCGGCTTCCTACATCGAGTGGTTCGGGGAGGAGGCGAAACGGGTCTACGGCGACACGATTCCGGCGCCGACGTCCGACAAGCGCATCGTCGTCGTCAAGCAGCCGATTGGCGTTTGCGCCGCGATCACTCCCTGGAACTTCCCGGCTGCGATGATCACTAGGAAGGCCGGACCCGCCCTGGCGGCGGGTTGCACCATGGTGATCAAGCCGGCCAGCCAGACGCCGCTGTCTGCATTGGCGCTGTGCGTGCTCGCGGAGCGGGCCGGCGTGCCGAAAGGCGTGCTCTCCTGTGTGACCGGATCGGCCGGCGAGATCGGTGAGGAACTGACTTCGAACCCGATCGTGCGCAAGTTGAGCTTCACGGGTTCAACCGACATCGGCAAAGTGCTGATGGCTCAGTGCGCTCGGACCGTGAAACGAACATCGATGGAGCTCGGCGGCAATGCGCCATTCATCGTTTTCGATGACGCCGACATCGACGCCGCCGTCAAGGGCGCCATGGCGTCCAAGTACCGCAACGCCGGCCAGACCTGCGTTTGCGCGAACCGTTTTCTCGTCCAGTCCGGGGTCCACGACGCATTTGTAAAGCGTCTGGCGGAGGTGGTATCGGAACTGAACGTCGGCGACGGTTTCGGCGAGGGCGTTCAGATTGGGCCGCTGATCGATGACAAGGCGGTCGCGAAGGTAGAGGAACTCGTGCGCGACGCCGTGGAACGCGGAGGCCGGGTTCTGACAGGTGGTGCCCGGCACTCACTCGGCCACGGCTTCTATCAGCCGACGGTCATTGCCGCCGCGTCGCCGGACTCTCAGATCTTCGCCGAGGAGATCTTCGGACCCGTCGCTCCTGTGTTTCGGTTCGAGACCGAGGAAGATGCGATCAAGCTCGCAAACGACACCAAGTTCGGCCTCGCCGCATACTTCTATGGGCGGGACATCTCACGCGTGTGGCGCGTCGCCGAAGCCCTCGAATACGGGATCGTCGGCATCAACGAGGGCCTCATCTCCACCGAGGTGGCGCCCTTCGGCGGCATGAAGGAGAGCGGCAACGGCCGCGAGGGCTCCAAGTACGGCATGGATGATTACCTCGAAATCAAATACATGTGCATGGGAGTTTGACGATGCTGAACCTCGTTCTTCTGGGGCCACCCGGCGCAGGGAAGGGAACTCAAGCTGAACGCCTCGTGGGAAGGCATGGCCTCCTCCATATTTCGACAGGTGACCTGCTGCGCGATGCAATCAAAGCGCAAACGCCTCTCGGTCGGGAGGCCAAGGCGGCTGTCGATACGGGAGTCCTGGTGCCAGATCAGGTCGTGATCGGCCTCGTGCAGGAGCGGCTCTCCGCCGGGACGCCGGACCAAGGGTTCATCCTTGATGGTTTCCCTCGAACAGTCGCACAGGCGAGCGCTTTGGAACGGCTTCTCGGAGAGTTAGGCGCCCCCCTCGACCACGTCATCCTATTTGACATCCCGATCGGTCTTCTCGAACAGCGCGTTAGCAAAAGGGCCGAGCAATCGCGCGCACTCGGGGTGGCGGCGCGTTCCGACGACAACCCGGAAGTTCTGAGGAGACGCGTCGAAGAGTTCGTCCGCGCGACGGAGGCGTTGTCGCCTTTCTACCGGCAACAGAAGCTGCTCCGTTTGGTCGACGCTTCGGCGGACGTCGACGGCGTCGACGCTCAGATTCGGAGATTCTTGGAGTGTTAGAAGTTCCCCTTAACGGCATGATTCCTGTATGCGGAGGAGATTGTACAGTGGCTTCCAGGAGTGTTGTGTGCAGGAGGACGTGGTTTTTGCCTATGAGTCCTTCGTGGCCGGATTTCCAGTCGCTCTGGTTACCCTCGTGGAGGTCCGAGGGGGCGCCGCCCGCTCGCTCGGGCACACGTGGTGGTCCGGGCCCCGATGGCGGTTACTGGGGTTTCGTCTCGGGAGGGTGCACGGAGGCTGCGGTAGCGTCGGAGGCCATCGCGGCATTGCGGGTGGGCCATGACCGTTTCCTGAAGCTTGGCGAGGGCTCGCCTTTCTTTGACATCGTTCTCCCATGCGGGGGAAAACGTTTCGATCCACGTCCTCGGAGAGGCGCATCTGCTGGAGCTAGTGTTGTCACACCTCGCTTCTCGCCGCCCCGCCACTCTCAGATGCTCTCCCGCTTCGCAACGCACAGAGTTCGGGGGAGCGGTCAAAGGCGAAATCGGTTGGAAAGACGATGTGTTTCTGACGTCCTATCAACCTCAGACGCGCTTGATACTATGCGGCCGGACCATTGAATTGACCACGACGGTTCAAGTTTGCACGCGCGGCCGGTTACGATGTCATGCAAGTCAACCAAGCGGGGGAGCGACTTTGCCGCGAGGATCGACGAGTTTTCGGCTGTTGCGCCGCTCTTCCATGACTTGGACCGCGAACTCCCTGTGTGTTGCAGGGCGCTTTCCGTCAAAGCGCCGGACGCATGAGGGAGGAGCGCAGCGCTTCGCAAGCTTGGCTTCGGCGACGCCGACATCTCGAAAATCAAAGCCCCTATAGGGATCTTTGACAAGCTCGAGTTTTCCCGGCCCCTAAGCCGATCGGTTGCGCACCAACTGCCACAGATTCACCAGAAATTCTTGCGCCGAACTTGCATTCAGCCGGCGGATCATTCGGTCCTGGTGATCGGCGAAGCGGCTCTTGAGCTCCACGAGTAAGGCTTTGCCTTCGGGCGTCAAAAAAAGCAATCGATGCCGCCTATCGTTGGGAGCGGGTTTCCGAACTGCTAGCCCGCGGGCTTCCAAAGCATCAAGGATGGGCACGATACGGGGGCGTTCAACGCCTAATGCCGACGCCAAGTCGGCCTGGTTGGTTCCGGGATTGTCCGCCACGACAGCGAGGACCGAGAATTGGACCGCTGTGATCGAAAGCTCTTCGAAGCTCTCATAAATATCCTGAAAAACGGCTAGCTGAGCTCGACGAATTGAATAGCCGATCGTGCCCTCGAGGTAGCTCAGATCCAGGTTCCCTCCTTGGTTGGCCGCCTCATTGGCATTCCGTTGAACATCGGACCCCTGCAACTCCTCGGTGCGTTTTGCTGACGTTTTGGACCTGGGCACTAGACTTCTCTCTTTCAACGTTTGCTCGTCCAGTTTTTATCAACAATCGGCGGCAATGCCACAAAAAAGATATTGCCATTAATAGATAATGTTGTTATCTATCTGGCGGCGCAGAGGAGCGTCTGGGAGAGTTCAAAGTGAATACGCTGGAAGCATCGCAAGCGGGCGCGGCTGCGCCGCAGGCAATTGTCGTCAAGGGCCCGAAACTTCAAAGGGCGCCGTTCCAATCGGTAGGTGCGATGCTCGATGCCGCCGCAATGCGTGCGCCAGACCATCATTTTCTCATCCATGCCAGCGGGGGCGATGCCCGGAGCTTGAAATATGGCGACGCCGCCAGACGTGTTCGGCAGCTGGGCGGCGCGCTTCTTGAGTTTGGGCTGTCCGCGGATCGCCCGCTTGCGATCCTTTCGGGCAACAGCATCGACCATGCCGTTTTCAGCCTCGCTGCCCAGTACGCGGGGGTACCTGTGGCGCCGATCTCCGTTGCATATTCTCAACTCAAGGACTTAGCGCGGTTGCGGCAGGTCCTCGAAGCGCTCACCCCGGGCCTCGTCTTTGCTGAGGACGGTGGCAATCTTGCGACCGCTTTGGAGTTGGCGTCCTCCTTGGGCGCACCGGTCGCGGTGATGCGCAACGGGACGCCGGAGGCCGAAGGTTTGGCGGCGAACCTTCTTTCGGGCGCTGCCGGGCATGCGGCGCTGCGCACCATTGCTGCCCATGAGCCGGCAAAAATTCTCTTTACGTCAGGATCGACCGGCGCGCCGAAAGGCGTGATCGTCACCCACGAGATGATCTGCTCCAATCAGGAGGCAATGGTTCAGATCTGGCCGTTCCTCAACGAAATACAACCAGTTCTGGTCGACTGGCTGCCATGGAACCACGTCTTCGGCGGCAATCTGGTGTTCAACTGCGCCATACGCAATGCCGGAACGCTCGTGATCGACAATGGACGTCCGTTGGCAGGTCAGTTCGATCAAACGGTCCAGAACCTCCGTGATTACGCGCCTACAATTCATTTCGGCGTGCCGCGGGGGTTCGAGGAGCTCGTGGGAAGGTTGGAGAGCGAGGACGATTTTGCCCGGATCTATTTCAGTGGTCTGAGAGCGATGTTTACGGCCGGCGCGTCCTTGCCGTCTTCAGTGTGGGTCCGATACCATGCACTTGCGGGGAAGTACGGCCGACAGGATCTCGGGGTGCATGTGGCGTGGGGTTCGACGGATACGTCGCCGGTTGTCAGCATTTCGCCCAGGGACAACACGAGGTCGGATAACCTCGGTGCTCCCTTGCCAGGAGCTGAAATAAAACTCGTACCGAGTGAGGACAAGTTCGAACTGCGCTTGCGCGGTCCGATGGTCACCCCGGGGTACTGGCGGCGGCCGGAGCTTAATGAGGAAGCCTTTGACGAGGAGGGCTTCTATCGCATAGGCGATGCCGGCAAGCTTCTCGATCCGACCGCTCCAGAAAAGGGGATCCTGTTCGATGGGCGCATCGCCGAAAACTTCAAGCTCGTCACCGGCACCTGGGTGCAGGCCGGCGTAATAAGGCCTGCCGCCGTCTCGGCGGGAAAGTCGCTGATCCAGGATGCCGTCGTCACCGGTCAGGACCGTAGTGAAGTTGGGCTGATGCTCTTCCTCAATCGAGCCGTGGCCGCGCAGTTGGCTGAAACGCCGAATGCGACACTCGCAGAGCTTGCCCGCTCCGAGGTCATCCGGCAGCGAGTTGCCGCCATCCTCGGCGAGCTAACCGGAGGAGGATCGTCGTCCCGAGTGGCGAGGGCCCTTATTCTCCCGGACGAGCCCTCGATCGAGACCGGCGAGATCACCGACAAGGGCTACCTCAATCAGCGTGCACTTCTCCGGTCCCGCGCCGACATGGTGGAGAGACTCTACGCCGAACCACTCGACCCGGACGTGATCCTTCCGGCGACGTCGAAATAATCTTCTATCTGAAGAGAGCGATAGCAAATGAGCGATATCTTTATTATGGCCGGTGCGCGCACCGCTATTGGAACATTTGGCGGAGGCCTCAGCTCCAAAACCCCAACTGAACTGGGCGCCGCCGCCGCCGCCGAGGCAATCCGTCGTGCCGGTATCGAGCCTGCAGACGTCGATAATTCCGTCTTTGGGACCGTTATCCCGACGGAGGCCGCTGATCTTTTCCTCGGGCGCACCGTAGCGCTTGCGGCAGGAATGCCAATCGAAACACAAGGGCTGACGCTGAACCGCCTTTGCGGCTCCGGTGCTCAAGCGATCGTGACGGCGGCGCAGATGATCAAGCTGGGCGAATCGAAGATCGCGATCGCGGGCGGCGCCGAAGCGATGAGCCGGTCGCCCTATTCGATCGATGGCATGCGCTATGGAAAGCGCATGGGCAACGGTCAGGTCTATGACTGGTTGACCAATACGCTCGCCGATCCCTTCGGGCACGGCGCGATGGGCGACACCGCCGAAAACGTCGCCGAGAAGTACCAGATCACACGCGAGCGACAGGATGCTTTCGCCTTGGAGAGCCAGCGGCGGGCGCGGGTTGCTATCGAGGAGGGCCGGTTCAAGGAGCAAATCGTTGCCGTTGCGGTCAAGACCCGGAAGGGGACTGTCGATTTCGACACCGACGAACATCCGCGCGCGACCTCTGCCGAAGCCTTGGCAGCGTTGAAGCCGTCATTCCGGCAGAACGGCACAGTGACACCCGGAAACGCTTCCGGCATCAATGACGGCGGCGCTGCGATCGTATTGGCAGGCGAAGCTGAGGTGGTCCGGCGGGACCTCAAACCTATTGGCCGCCTACTTGGTTGGGGCGTGGCCGGCGTACCGCCGGAGATCATGGGCATCGGTCCCGTGAAGGCGGTGCCCATCGCGCTTGAGCGGGCCGGCCTCAACCTGTCCGACATTGATATATTTGAATCAAACGAAGCGTTTGCGGCGCAGGCGATCGCCGTCAACGACGGTCTGGGTCTGTCGACGGACAAGGTCAATCCGAACGGAGGTGCCGTCGCCCTCGGCCACCCCTTGGGTGCGACAGGCGCGATCCTTACCGTGAAAGCCCTTTACGAACTGCGTCGTATCGGAGGTCGTTACGGCGTCGTGACCATGTGCATCGGCGGCGGACAAGGTATCGCGCTCGTCCTCGAACATCTTCAGTGAGGTCCGGAGCAACGATTATGGACGATACGAAACTTGCCGTGTCCGCCGAGCCGGATCAGAGGCCTGGATCGCAGGGAGATGACAGCTGGTTGATCACCAGGGCGGCGGTGATTGGTGCCGGGTCAATGGGTTCAGGCATAGCGGCACAGCTTGCCAATGCGGGCGTCTCGGTTCTGCTTCTCGACATTGCGGGTGAAGGTGACGATCGTTCGGCGCCTGCAAAAGCCGGTGTCACAAGACAGCTGAAAGCCGGCGGCTTTATGCATCCCGACAGCGCTTTGCTGGTCGAGGCGGGCAACATCGACGACGACATCGAGCGCCTTGCGGACGCGGAATGGATCGTCGAAGCTATAGTCGAGGACCTCGACCTCAAGCGTTTCTTGTACCGCAAAATCGAGCAAGTCCGGCGAGCGGGCTCCGTCGTCTCCTCCAACACGTCAACGATACCACTCGCTCAGCTTGTAGAGGGTATGGGCGACCGCTTCGCCGGCGACTTCGTCATCACTCATTTCTTCAATCCGCCACGTGTCATGCCGCTTCTTGAACTGGTCGGGGGCAATCATACCCGTCGAGAGACGATCCAGAAGGCTCGCCGCATCGCCAAGATTGTCATGGGCAAAAGCGTGGTGAACTGCCGGGACACGCCCGGATTCATCGCCAACCGCATCGGCAACTACTGGATGTCGGTTGCCAGCCTGGAAGCGATGAAGCTCGGGCTCGGCGTCGAAGAGGCGGATGCGGTAATGGGACAGCCCTTCGGCATACCGCGCACCGGGATATTCGGTCTGTTCGACTATGTCGGCATTCAACTTGTGCCCTTGGTCTGGGGGAGTTTCATGCGCATCCTGCCGGCGCAGGACGCACACCGCCTGCACGACATCACGAAGGACGAGTTCATCGCTTCCATGCTTTCGCGGGGTCTCGTCGGGCGCTTCGGGCCAGGTGGGTTCTACCGTCGCAAGAATGCAGCGGGCGAGCGGGTGGATGAAGTCATCGACTTTTCGACGGGCGATTACCGCGCACGGACCGAACCAGATGTCTCGTCGCTCGGAGCCATCGGCGACCTGCGCGCGCTTTGCGAGCGACCAGACCGGGCCGGCCGATACGCGTGGAAAGTGCTTTCGCACCTGATCGCTTACGCGGCGGGCAACGCTCCTGAAATCGCCGACGACGTTGCGGCGATCGATAAGGCCATACGCCTCGGCTACAATTGGACATACGGACCGTTCGAACTGGCTGATCGCGTAGGTATCGACTGGCTGATCGCGAAGCTTTCCGGCGATGGTTTCGAAGTCGCGCCGCTTCTGCGCCATGCGCAGCGGTCGGGTGGCTTTTATCCGGAAAGGGGCTCCTATCTTCGCACCGACGGGACGATCGCGTCGCCGTCGAAGAACCCCGGCCTTTCCCTTGCGAACCTGCGTCGCGGAACACAGCCACTCCGGACCAATTCCTCTGCTTCCATCTGGGATATCGGAGAAGGCGTTGTCTGCTTCGAGATCCACACGAAGATGAACGCCTGCGACATCGATGTCGTGGAGATGGTCGAGGCATTGCCGGCCATCGTCAAATCAGGATTTTGCGCGGCGATCATCGGCTCTGACAATCAACGGGCGTTCTCAGCCGGCGCGAAGCTGGACACGTTCATAGAGCATGTCCTGGCGCGAGACTGGGCCAGCCTTCGCCAGTTCATCGTGCGGGGCCAGAGCGCGTGGCTCGGCCTTAAGTACGCACCTTTCCCGGTCGTCGCCGCTGCCGGCGGCCTGGCTCTGGGCGGCGGTTGCGAGTTGATGATGCACGCCGACGAGATCGTTGCGCACAGTGAGCTCTCGGCGGGACTGCCCGAACGCAAGGTCGGTATTTTGCCGGGGTGGGGCGGGGTGACGCAACTGCTTCTGCGACAAGCAGAGCGGCTGGAGGGCGTGGCTGCGCCTGCCGCGGCATTTGCCACCATCGTTGGCGCAAACGTTGGCGGCTCGGCGCTGCTCGCGCGTGACGCGGGTTTTCTCCGGCCACAGGATCCCATTGTCATGAACCGCGACCATCTGCTTCCGAGCGCCGCCAAGCGGGCGAAGAAGCTCGCGGACAGCTACGTCGCGCCCGCTTTCGCTCAGATTGAGACGGGCGGTGGGGAAGTCGCACGGCAACTGATGGCGACCATCAATCCAGGGATGTCGCTGTCTCCGACGGACGTTCGCATTGCCGAAAAGCTCGCATGGATCTTGTCCGGTGGCGAGGGCGGAGGGATTTTGTCGGAGGCGGCGATGATGGCGCTGGAGCTCGAGGCCATTCTCGATCTCGTCGAGTTTCCAGAGACGTTGGCGCGATTGCAGCATATGCGCAACACCAACAAGCCCCTTCTGAACTGAGAGGGGCCATGAACTACGCTCCCCCCATCGAAGAAACGGTATTCTACATCCGGACGTGTACGAGCGCGCTCACTCCGTCAGGCAGCGTGGCTGGAGTTGATTTCCCGACTGTCGAAGCAATCCTCTCCGAGGCGGGGGCGTTTGCTCGGGACGTCTTGCTTTCCTTGGATCGCACGCTTGATCGGCAAGGCGCCTCCTTCAATAGGCGTGGCGTTGTCACGGCGCCGGGACACAGGAACGCCTATTCAACCTTCCGCGATGGTGGATGGCTGGGCCTGTCGGCGCCCGAGCAATTTGGTGGCAAGGCTCTTCCGCAGACCATAACCGCAGCATGCCAGGAGTTCTGGCATGCTGGATCGTTGGCTTTCGCGATGGGCAATCTTCTGACAATCGGGGCCATCGAGACATTGCATCAGCACGCCAGCGGAGCCGTCGCCGAGGCCTATCTTCCCCGGCTCATATCGGGGGATTGGAGCGCAACCATGGCGCTGACGGAACCCGACGCTGGGTCCGACCTCGGCGCGATCCGGACGCGCGCGGAGCCGGCCGACGACGGGACATTCCTGCTGAAGGGCAACAAGATCTTCATCTCGTATGGAGATCACGACCTCACTGAGAACATCGTTCACTTGGTGCTGGCGCGTCTGCCGGATGCGCCCCCTGGAAGCCGAGGTCTGTCCCTCTTCCTCGTGCCGAAGGTCCTGACAGCCTTGGACGGTGCGACGACGGCCAACGACGTGCGCTGTACTGGCATCGAGGAAAAACTAGGTCAGCATGGTTCACCGACGTGCAGCATGGCCTTCGGCGAGGAGGCGGGCGCTCGCGCATGGTTGATCGGGCAACCCAACCGGGGCCTTCATGCGATGTTCACCATGATGAACAGCGCCCGCCTCGCCGTCGCCATGCAAGGCGTCGGAATTGCCGAGCGAGCGACGCAGTCGGCTGAGGCCTTCGCGTCGGAGCGCAGGCAGGGTGTTGACCCGGAAACGGGCCGCCAGGTTGCGATTTCGCAGCATCCGGATGTCCAGCGCATGCTGATGACCATGCGCTCAACGACCACGGTGGCACGTTTTCTCGCGTTGTCGACGGCCGACGCCATCGACAGGGCTCGTCACGGAGCGTCGGTCGAGGCGCGCGAGATGGCCCGTCGCGAGGCCGACATCCTCACACCGATCGCCAAAAGCTACTGCACCCAGACGGGCATCGACGTCGCTGACGCTGCCATCCAGATACATGGTGGTATGGGATATGTCGAGGAGACCGGTATCGCGCAGCTTTGGAGAGATGTGAGGGTTACCAGCATCTATGAAGGCACGAACGGTATCCAGGCGACCGATCTGGTGGCGCGCAAGCTCTCCGGCGAGGGGCTGAACTTCCTGACCGCGCTGCTGGAAGGATACGGGAGAACGGCGGACGAACTGGCGCTGCAGCCGGGGGCGTGCCGCACCGTCTGTCCAATCCTGGAGAACAGTCTGCGAACGCTTCGGGAATGCGCGATCGAGGTTGTGCAGAGCTTTCGGAAGAAGCCGGACGAGGCATTCGGTGTGGCGACGCCCTTCCTCAAACTGGCAGCGCTTTCGATCGGAGCGTCGCTGCTTGCCCGCGCCGTCGTCGAGTGTGACGAGCCGGCTTTGCGCCGACGCCTCGAACAGAGGCTGCAGTTTTTTGCAGTTTTCGTCCTCCCGGAAACGATCGGGCTGGCGCAACTGATCAAGAACGTCTGCAGACCGCAGCGGTCGTTCCCGGAGACCGCCTAATTAGGAACGTTCTGACGAAATTCCCGGACTCAATGAAGATCAAAAGACGGTCCGGAAGCGAGTGTGTGTGCATCATCCATGGAGGAGAATGGGATGAAACGACTATTGAACATGCTGCCGCTCTTGGCAGCGCTACCCGTATCGGCGACGGCCGCTGATGTCACGGTCTGCGTGACTGTCTCGGCAACCGGTCCGGCTGCTTCCCTCGGAATTCCGGAGCAGAACAGCGTGCAGTTCCTGCCGACGTCGGCGGGCGGAGCGAATATCCGTTACATCGTCTACGACGACGCCACCGATCCAACGGCCGCCACGCGCAACGCGCGCAAATGCGCTGAAAGCGACAAGGCCGATGTCATCATCGGCTCGTCCGCAGTCCCGACTTCGGTCGCAGCGGCGACGGTTGCGGCCGAAACATCTACGCCAATCGTTTCACTGTCTCCGATCAACGTTCCGGCCAATGTGAACCAATGGGCGTTCCGTGCTGTTCAGAAGAATGAACAGATGGCCAGCGCCCTTCTCGAGCACATGAAGAAAAGCGGAGTGAAGAAGCTTGGCTTCATCGGATTCGCTGACGCCTATGGCGAGGATTGGCTCAGGACGATTACCGAACTTCTGAAGGACACCGGTATCGAAATCGTCGCGACCGAACGGTTCGCTCGAAACGACACCAGCGTCACCGGCCAGGTATTGAAGCTGGTGGCATCGCGACCCGACGCGATCATCATTGGCGGGTCAGGGACGCCGTCCGCGCTGCCCGTGACCGGGCTGGCGGATCGGGCATACAAGGGCATAATTTACCAAACCCACGGCTCGGCCACAGCCGACTATATTCGGGTCGGCGGCAAGGCCGCGGAAGGCAGCATTCTTCCCGTCGGTCCAGTCGTCGTTGCGGAACAGCTGCCTGACAGCCATCCATCAAAGGCTCTCGGCGTCGAGTATACGAAGAAATACGAGGCCGCCTTCGGGAAGGGATCCGTGTCCGCGTTTGGCGGAATGATGTTCGACGCCGGGCAACTGATTTCTGCCGCCATCCCGGATGCATTGAAGAAAGGCGAGCCGGGTACCGCGGAGTTCCGACAAGCTTTGAGGGACGGGCTCGAGAACCTCCGAGAGGTCGTTTCCGTGAATGGCGTCTACACTACCGGACCGGACGACCACTTCGGGCACGATGAGCGCAGCCGTGTACTGATCACCGTGAAAGACGGTCATTTCCAGTATCTGCCTCTTTAGAAACAAGCCTCCCAAGGCTGCCACTCATCTCGGAAGCCGAGGTGGGTGGCTTTATTACCGGTGTCGGGCACTCCAATGGACAGTTCAATTGCAATTTTTCTCGCGCAGGATGGCATCCTGAATGGGTCGATCTACGCTTTGCTGGCGGTGGCATTCGTCATCCTCTTCTCGGTTACGCGCGTGATCTTCGTCGCGCAGGGGGATTTCGTGGCCTATGGCGGGCTTACGCTATCGGCGCTCGAACGGGGGCAAACGCCAGGATCCCTATGGGTTCTTTTGGTTTTCGGAATCGTCGCCGGTTTGTTGGAACTCGGCCGAGCGCGCGGCTTCGGCCTGCGGCAGCGATATAGGGCAATCATACTCGCTTACTTCCTCTTGCCCTGTGCAGTCGCTGCAGCGCATTGGCTGGGGATGGGCGAGCTAAATGGAGCGTGCCGCATCCTTCTCGCACTCGCGTTGGTCGTTCCGCTCGGGCCCTACATCTATGTCATCTTCTTCAAGGGGCTCGCTAACAGCTCGACCCTCAACCTTCTGATCGTCTCGGTTGGCGTACACTGGGTCCTCACCGGCGTCGGTCTGCTATCGTTCGGCGCGGAAGGTTATCGCACAAACGAGATGCTGAGTGCGGTCTATCAGATCGGACCACTGACAATCACGAGCCAGAGCCTCTCGGTCATCGTCCTGACCGTGGCTATCATGCTCGTCCTGTACTTCTTCTTCAACCGCAGTCTGGAGGGCAAAGCACTTCGGGCGACGGCAATCAGCACTCGCGGGGCCCGTCTGGTGGGCATTTCGGCAGAGAGCGCAGGTACGAGAGCCTTCACCATGGCCTCCGCGATCGGCGCAGCATCTGGAATCCTGATTTCGCCGATCACGACGCTCTACTACGACAGCGGTTTTCTCATCGGGCTCAAAGGCTTCATTGCCGCAATCATTGGCGGTTTTGCAAGCTATCCCGCTGCAGTCATCGGCGCGCTCGGTATCGGGTTGGCGGAAGCGTTCTGCTCATTCTGGGCCAGCGCTTTGAAGGACGCGATCGTATTTGGTCTGGTGATCCCGGTACTGATCTGGCGATCGCTGTTGTCCACTCATCCAGAGGAAGAATAGGGCTGATCATGCGTACTCTGGCGGCATCCATTGCCTTTCTAACTGCGCTTGTCGCATTCGTTCCCGGCGTTCCGCCGTTCTGGATATCACTGTTCAACCTGATCGGCCTGGCAAGCCTTGTCGCCATCGGTCTGGTTATCCTCACAGGCGTGGGCGGAATGACGTCTTTCGGGCAAGCGGCATTTGTCGGTTTCGGTGCCTATACATCCGCGATCCTAACGACGCAGTATGGCCTCTCACCGTGGGCTACGCTGCCGATCGCGTTGCTTGTTACCGCCGTTGCCGCGCTGCTTATCGGCCTTGTGACCATACGCCTGTCCGGGCATTATCTGCCTCTCGGAACGATCGCTTGGGGAATGGCGATTTACACGCTGTTCGGCAACCTCCAGATAACGGGCGGTTTCAATGGAATCTCCGGCGTTCCTCCACTGACGCTTTTCGGTGTCGCCCTCGTCGACCCGAAGCAGGTCTATCCGCTCGTCTGGCTGTCCGTTGTCGTGGCGGTTGTCGCAACACGGAACCTTTTGAACTCACGGGTCGGTCGTGCGATCCGCGCCTTGCGCGGCGGGCGGATAGCAGCTGAATCCTTCGGAATTCATACGGAGCGCTACAAGCTTGCGGTGTTTCTCTATGCGGCTCTACTCGCCGGACTTTCCGGCTGGCTGTTCGCACACATACAGCGTGCTGTAACGCCGACGGCTTTCGGCCTCAATGCGGGCATCGAGTACCTGTTGATGGCTGTCCTGGGTGGCGCCGGTCATGTCTACGGTGCGATCTTGGGGGCTGCGGTAGTGGTCATGCTAAAGGACCAGCTTCAGGACGTCCTTCCGATATTCTTCGGCAGCGGAGGAAGTTATGAAGTCGTCGTTTTCGGGTTGATGCTATATCTCATCCTGCAATTCGCACGTGACGGCCTTTGGCCGCTGATCGCCGCACGCTTCCCGAAAACTACGGGCCGAGCCATTGAAATTCCGTCTGGCAACGTTGTGGGCGCGCCGGACGGCTCGGAGCGGGTTGGCAGCGAAATCCTGCGTGCCAATGGCCTTGTGAAGCGTTTTGGCGGTCTGGTTGCCGTGAACGGCGTCGACCTTTCAGTAAGAGCGGGCGAAATCGTTACGCTGCTCGGGCCGAACGGGGCGGGCAAGAGCACGACCTTCGATCTGCTGACCGGGATCAGTCGGCCATCCGCAGGGGAGATCGCACTGAGCGGCCGGCGTGTCGAGGGCGTTCCATCTCGGCGCATTGCCGCTCTTGGCGTCGGGCGTACCTTTCAGCACGTCAAGCTCGTAGGTGACATGACCGTTCTCGAGAATGTTGCGTTGGGTGCTCACCTCAGAGGCCGTGCGGGGTTTCTTCGCAGCGTGCTGAAGCTTGACCGCGGCGAAGAACATCGGCTCATGCGGATGGCGGGTCAGGCTCTGGATTTAATCGGTCTCGCGGATCAAGCCGCTACGCCCGTGTCGGAACTCTCTCTCGGCTCCTCTCGTTTAGTCGAAATAGCGCGCGCGCTTTGTCTCGAGCCGAAGCTGCTGCTTTTGGACGAGCCGGCTGCCGGTCTCAGAAAATTCGAAAAAGACGCGTTGGCCCTGGTTTTGCAGCGGCTGCGGCGCGATGGTTTGGGTATCCTCCTTGTTGAGCACGATATGGATTTCGTCATGAACCTGACCGACAGGATCCTTGTCTTGGATTTTGGCACATTGATCGCGGAAGGGGTGCCAGCAGAGATCAGAGCCAATGCGAAGGTTCAACAAGCTTATCTGGGAGGAGTCGCATGACTGTTCACCTAAGCGTTTCCTCGATCACCGCGGGTTACCAGAAGAAGGACGTGCTCCACGAACTGAGGCTTTCCGTACTGCGGGGACAGATTGTGAGTTTGATCGGACCGAATGGCGCTGGAAAATCCACTTTTCTCTTGTCGTTGATGGGGCTGGTGCGCAGTTCTGGCTCAATAAGATACGAGGGAGAGGAGATTTCCGGTTTGCCGACCGAGGAACGGGTTCGGATGGGAATGAGCTTGGTTTCCGAAAAGCGTGACTTATTCTCCGCGCTTTCTGTCGAGGATAACCTCATCCTTGGTTCGTACGCTCGCAACCGCGCCGATCGAAGCCACTCGTTGGATGAAGTATTTTCCTTGTTTCCACGCTTGAAGGAGCGCCGGCGACAAGAGGCCCTAACACTTTCAGGTGGGGAGCGGCAGATGCTCGCGATGGGGCGAGCTTTGATGGCGAAGCCGAAACTGCTGCTGCTCGACGAACCCAGCCTCGGGCTAGCTCCCCTAATCGTGCGTGATATTTTCACCATCATTCAAAGACTACAACAGGCCGGGATATCGATTCTACTTGTGGAGCAGAATGCCCGCGCCGCGCTAGAAATCGCCAGTTGGGGCTATGTGTTGGAGCTTGGAAGTTTCGTCCTTGTGGGATCTGCAGCCGCATTGGCGCAGGATCCTCGGGTCCTGGCGAGCTATCTTGGATCGGCAGACATAGGTAGCGCCCACTACGCCGACGAAGGCCGGAACATCTCGGAGCGGGTCGTCTGATGGCGGTGCGTCAACGAGCTTCCGCCGCGATCGTCACCGACCTCTTCGCCCTCTGGCAGAAGACCTGCCGCGCGTCTCTGGAAAATCGAAGCTCGCCGAGGCGCTCCGCTATGCCATCTCGCGTCGCGCCATCTTCGAACGCTTCCTAGCCGACGGACGCATTGAGATCTACTCAAACATCGTCGAACGAGCAATCCGGCCCCAGGCCATTACGCGAAAGAACTCCCTCTTCGACGGCAGCGACCGCGGCGGGAGGACCTGGGCAGCCATCGCCACGCTGCTGCAGACGGCAAAGATGAACAACGTCGATCCTCTTGCCTGGCTCATCCAGATACGCGTCGGCTTGCGGGCGAACTCTTCAATTGCCGACAATTTCTCACTCTGACCGGGATCGACTGGCGAAGGCTTAGTGGCGGCAGCGGTTTTCGATTTCCGTCAGGTGCAAGGGCTGAACTGTCTCGCCACCGGCGTATGAAAATTTTCACGGGCTTAGCCCGGTGTGATGTGCGCGCGTCAGACGACGCGCGCTTAGGCACAAGCTGGAGCCAGCGTTTGGTTAGTGTGAATCGCGCATCAAGACATGATCAAGCCGCCATCCACATTGATCGTCTGGCCGGTGATGTAGCTTGCATCCTCAGACGCGAGAAACGCGACGAGTGCACTGACTTCGGCGGGGGTGCCGGCGCGGCCCATGGGGATGCCTTCGACCCATTCGGCCATGAGTTCGCCGGGGCCGTACTCGCCGAGCATCTTCCCCCAGACCCGGTCGTTATAGTCCCACATCTCGGTGTGGATGATGCCGGGGCAGATTGCATTCACTGTTATGCCCTCGCGGGCGAGTTCTTTGGCAAGGCTCTGTGTCAAACCGACAACGCCGAATTTCGAGGCGGCGTAGTGTGGCGTGTAGATGAAGCCCTGGCGCGCCTGGCCGGAGGCGGTATTGATCAGGCGGCCCTTCGTGCCGCTGGCGCGGAAGCGACGGATCGCCTCCTGGCAGCACAGGAAGACTCCCTTGGTGTTCACGTCGAGGTTGAGGTCCCATTCGCGCTCGGTGAGGTCCTCGACCTTGGCGATGGTGATGACGCCGGCATTCTGCACAGAGACGGAAATGGCACCGAGTTTCGTCTCAGCCTCGCCATATGCCTCCTGCACGGTCTTGGCGTCCGTTACGTCCAGCGTAAGGCCAATCACCTCGGCACCGGTTTCCTTTGCCAGCGCTTCGGCAGCTGCCGGCGTGTCCTTTTCGATCGCCGCGATGGCCACCTTCGCGCCCTCGTCGGCAAATCGCTTGGCAATGCCGCGGCCGATGCCCTTGTTTCCCCCGGTGACAAAAACAGTCTGGCCTGCGAAACGTCTCATGTTTGTCTTCTCCATAATACGCAGCAGGCCGAGGGCTGATCTCGGGTAAGATCAGGCCGTGAGCCGAGCTGCAGTGAACTTGTCGGTGACAAGCACATCGATGATGCCCAGCTTCAGAGCGCCGGCGATGGCCTGGGTTTTCGATTCTCCGCCCGCCAATGCGATAACCCTGTCAGTCTTGCGCAGGTCCTCCAGCGAAATGCCGATGACGCGCTCGTTGAGGGGCGTTTCGACCGGTTTCCCGTCCTTGTCATAGAACCGGTAGGAAATCTCGCCGACCGCGCCGGCCTCGTGCAGCATCGCCATTTCCTGGCGGGAGAAGACGTTGCCGGAGCGGGCGAGGAGTTCGGACGGCTCGACCGCGCCAATGCCGACGATGGCAAGGCTGAGACGGCCGAAGAGGTCCATCGTCTCACGCACGACAGGGTCGGCGAGCATGACGAGCTTTGCCTCGCGCGAGGAGGTGATGCCTTGGACGAGGAGGAGCCGCGGTTCACCGCCGGTGAGCCGTCCCAGTCGCGCCATGAGCTGTGTGGCATGGGTCTGCACCGAGGCGTCGCCCATGCCGCCGAGGATCTGGACGATGTACTTCGCCTTGGCATTCTTGAGCGGGTGGATATTGTCCACCATGCGCAGAATGGTCTGGCTCCAGCTCGAGACGCCGACAATTTCGTCCTGCTGCAGGGTGACTTCGAGGAAGTGGGCTGCGGCCTCGCCGATGCGGGCCATGATCGCCCCGTCGCGGTCCTCGGAACAGTCGATGACAATGGCCTCCGTTAGGCCATAGCGTTCGCGCAGCGCGGATTCGAGCTCGGTAAATGTCCCCGCCGGCGGGATGACTGTCGTGCGCACGATGTCTTCCTGCTCGGCCCGCTTCAGCATGCGCGAAACGGTGGCTTGTGACATATGCATGACCCCGGCGATCTCCGCCTGCAGCTTGCCCTCGATATGGTACATCTGGGCAACGCGGGCAATTAGTCGCAGCTCGTTGAGCCGTCCCATGGGGTCCTCCGGGGTGAATTTTTATTCACTCATAGTTGAAGAACCCGGAGCGGTCGAGCGGTAGATCGCGTCCTGCCAAACCAGAAGGCGATCTGTAGCGTCGCAAGCACGCGGCACGATGGGGTTGCCGGCGCGGGGCAGGGCCGCGATTGCGGCAAGATCGGACCAGACACCCAGCGAAAGGCCAGCGAGGTACGCCGCACCAAGGGCGGAGGCCTCGGGCGCGTCGCATTGGATGATGACGTGGTTCAGCGTGTCGGCCACGCATTGCATGAGGAAAGTGTTCTGACTTGGGCCGCCATCGACATAGAGGCGGCCGAGTGGCGTCGGCGATTGATCAGACATGGCCTTGAAGACGTCATGGACCTGGAAGGCCATGGAATCGGTTACCGCTCGAGCCATCTGGGCGCGGGTCGTGTTGAAGGTGATGCCGGAAAACAGCGCTCGAGCATCAGCATGCCAATAAGGCGCACCGAGGCCGACGAAGGCCGGCACGAAGCCCGGCCCTCCAGGCTGGGCGGTTGCGGCGAGATCGGTGAGGGCCTGTATATCCGGAAGGCCCAGCATCTCGGCCATCCAGGGCAGGGCGGCGGCTGAGACGAGGATGTTGCCCTCGAAGGCATAGGTTGGTTTTCCGGCGATCGACCAAGCGATTGTCGTGGTGATGCCCTGCTGCGGCGCGACGAAGCGGGGCAGGGTCGTCATGATCGACGAGCCGGTGCCAAAGGTCACCTTGCCGTCGCCGGGATTGAACGCACCGTGGCCGAAGAGGGCGGCATGGCTGTCGCCGATGGCCGAGGCGATCGGAATACCGTCCCGGAGGCCTGGCACATTCTTCGTCGATCCGAAACGGGCGGCGCTGTCGCGTACCTCCGGCAGTGCGGATTTCGGCACACCGAAAAGGCCGCACAGTTCGTCACTCCAGGCCTGTCCGTTGAGGTCGTAGAGCTGGCTGCGGGCGGCGTTGGCGGCATCGCATGCATGGACCGAGCCATCCGTGAAGCAATGGATCAGCCAGGCGTCGATCGTACCCAGCCGGACCTCGTGTCCGGCGGGGACGCGATCGAGCAGCCATTTCATCTTGGGGCCGGGGAACATCGGGTCGATGGGGAGGCCGGTGAGCGCCTGGACGCGGGCGGCATGGCCCGCCGCGATCAGGCCGGCGCAGGCCGGCGCGCTGCGGCGGCATTGCCAGCTCACCACCGGGCCGAGCGGTTTGCCCGTTGCGGCATCCCAAACGGTGACCGACTCGCGCTGGTTGGAAATCGCGATGCCCAGGACGTCGACGGCAGGCCCGGCCTGCAGACAGGCGGCAATCGCCTTCTGAACCGATTTCCAGATGCGAAGCGGGTCCTGCTCCACCCAGCCGGGCTGTGGATGTTCGATGCCGACCGGAGATGCGCCACGCGAGAGGATCTCCCCGGTCGTCGAAACGAGGATGGCTTTGGAATTCGTGGTGCCCTGGTCAATGGCGAGAATGGCGGTCGTCATGGCGGCTCCGGCAGGTAGAAACTGGGGGCGCGGCGACAGGGAGGATTTGCCGCGCCCGGCACGAAATCTAAACCCGCACAATCATGCGCGGGAAGACTTGCGTGCAATCAATGCTACGGCCGCCTCGGCGATGGCGGCAGGCGACATACCAAATTCGTCGAGCAGGAATTCGGCCGACCCGGTTGGGGCGAAAATGCCCGGAACGCCGAGGATCTTCATCGGCACAGGGGCTTCGGCCACGACGAATTCGGCGACGGCGGAACCGAGGCCGCCGAAGGTGGAATGCTCTTCCGCCGTCAGGATGGCGCCGGTGTCGCGGGCGGCAGCCACCACGGCATCGACATCAATCGGCCGGACTGTCGCCATGTTGAGGACGCGAGCACCGATTCCCTGTTCAGCCAAGATATCGGCCGCCTTGAGCATGCGGTGGGTCAGTGTGCCGTTGGCGACAAGGGTGATGTCGTCGCCTTCGCGTAGCAGGTTGGCCTTGCCCAACTCGAACTTGTGGTCCGGCGGAAGGAGATCCGGGACGCCGACGCGCGACAGGCGCAGGAAGACCGGACCCTCGTAATGGGCCGCCCATTCCACGGCCGCGGCCGTTTCGATCGAATCACAGGGCGCAATCACGGGCAGATTCGGCAGCACGCGGGTCCAGGCGAAATCCTCGATGGAATGGTGCGTCGGACCAAGTTCGCCATAGGCCATGCCGGAAGATATTCCGACCAGCTTCACGTTCGCGTTCGAATAGGCGATGTCGGCCTTTATCTGCTCCAGCGACCGGCCGGTCAGGAAGCAGGCGGCGCCGCAGACGAAGGGTAGCAGCCCGCCATTTGCAAGGCCCGCGCCCACGCCCACCATGTTCTGTTCGGCGATGCCGACATTAACCAGCCGTTCCGGCCATTTGGACTTGAAGCCGCCGAGCTTGGACGAGCCGACGGAGTCGTTGCAGACCGCCACGACCTTGGGGTTGTCTGCGCCCAGGCGCTCCAGCACGGCAACGAAGGCGTCTCGGCAATCGTGCAGCTTGGGAGAGGGGATCACATCCTTCATTACAGGGCCTCCGAAAGCTCAGCCACGGCTATTTTGTATTGTTCTGCATTCGGCACCTTGTGGTGCCAGTCGACCTTGTCCTGCATGAAGGAAATGCCGTGGCCCTTGTTGGTATGGGCGACGATGCAGTGCGGGCGTTCGCCGCCGCGCTCCAGCGCGGGCACGATTTCGTCCATGGCGTTGCCGTTGATCTCGGTGACGTCCCAGCCGAAGGCTTCGAGCTTGGCGGGGAACGGGGCGAGATTGTTGGTGTCCTTCAGAGCGGCGCCCTGCTGGAAGCGGTTGTGGTCGATGATCAGGGTCAGGTTGTCGAGGCCGAACTGCGCGGCCGACGCGATGGCCTCCCAGTTGGATCCTTCCTGCATTTCGCCGTCACCGGTCAACACATAGGTGTGGTATTTCGCGCCCGTCAGCTTTGCGGCCTTCGCCATGCCCACCGCCACCGGCAGGCCATGGCCGAGCGGGCCGGTATTGGTCTCGACGCCCGGCACCTTGGTGCAGTTCGGATGCCCGTTGAGACGCGAATGTGGCTTCAGGAATGTGCCGATCTCTTCTTCCGGTATGAAGCCGCGCTTGGCCAGCGTCACATAGAGCGCCAGCGCCACATGGCCTTTCGACAGCACGAAACGGTCGCGCTCCGGATGTTTCGGCTGTTCGGGCCAGATGCGCAGCACGCGAAAATAGAGCGCCGTCAGAATGTCTATGGCGGACATCTCCCCGCCGATGTGGCCGGCGCCGGCTTCGAAAACCGCTTGCAGATCGCGAAGGCGTATCTGTCGAGCGATGCGGTCGAGATCGTTCGGCTGCATGTTACCTCTCAGGATGAATATTTATACACTATGCAATATGTTTGCAGATTGAGCGGCATTGTCAAGCGCCAAACCCATGCTGTAGCCAATTTCCCTGAGCGCAAGAATACCCGTTGACACGTCGATCAATGCTAATGTATGAATTTGCAGACACTAGTGAATATTTATGCTAGCTCGGTGGGGAGCCTGCAGATAGCTGGAGAAGGAGGATTTATGGTGGCGCTAGCGAAAACACACGATGTGGTCGGCCGAAGAATGCTGCCCTCGCTGCGGGGTGCAACCGGGCCCTTAATTGGTCTCATCGTCCTGTGCCTCTTCCTGACCTTCGCAAGTGACAAATTCCTATCGGTCCGGAACTTTCTCAATGTGCTCGATCAGATCACGGTGCTTGGCGTCATGGCCGTAGGCATGACATTGGTCATCCTGATCGGCGGGATCGATCTTGCGGTCGGCTCCGTCATGGCGCTGGCGATGATGGTGCTCGGTTATCTGAACATAATGGCGGGCGTGCCGATGTGGTTGGCCATCCCACTCGCGCTGCTGGTTGCCTCGCTCAATGGCCTTGTCGCGGGGCTGCTCATAACGCGCTTCAACGTGCCGGCCTTTATCGCGACGCTCGCCATGATGTCGATTGCGCGCGGCCTTGCAAACATGATCACCGACGGACAGCAGCTCATCGGCTTTCCGGCCTGGTTCAATACAATGGCGATCGTTCGTTTCGGCGGCTTCCTGACGCTGACTGTCGCCGTGATGCTGGTGGTCTTCATCGTCGGCTTACTCTATCTCCGTTACCGCCATGGCGGGCGCTCGCTCTATGCGATCGGCGGCAATGCCGAAGTTGCCCGATTGGCAGGCATTAACGTGAACCGTGCAACCGTACTCGTCTATGTCGTGTCGAGCTTGCTTGCCGGTCTTTCCGGCATGGTCCTCGCGGCGCGTCTCGACTCGGTGCAACCGTCTTCGGGCGTGTCCTATGAACTCGACGCCATCGCGGCGGTTGTCATCGGTGGCACCTCGCTCTCCGGCGGTACTGGCGGCATCGGCGGTACCATCATCGGCGTGCTGATCATCGGCGTGCTGCGCAATGGCCTCAACCTGCTCAGCGTCTCCCCGTTCATGCAGCAGGTCATTATCGGCGGCGTCATCGTGCTCGCCGTGACCGCCGAGACTTACCGCAAACGCAAGTAACGATTATTCGCCCCCGCCTGCGCGGACGCGGCTGGGCATTGAAAACGGTCAGCAATGGTGCGGGCCGACAAAAAGGGTAGGTGGTCCCTTCTGCCAGGACAGGAAGCCACCAAACAACTCGGAGGAGAAAACTATGAAGTTGTCCAAACTCCTGATGGCAGCAACCGTGGCTGCGGTGCTTGCGTCTCCCGCGGCCGCTGCGGAGGTAAAAAAGATCGGCCTTGCCGTTCCGAACCTCCAGGCTGACTTCTTCAACCAGATCAAGCTCGGCGTCGAAAAACACGCCAAGGAGAAGGGCATTGACGTGGTCGTCGTCGACGCGAAGAACGACACGAACACCCAGGTCAGTCAGGTGCAAGACCTGATGACCCAGGACATCGATGCGTTCATCTATATCCCGGCCGGCGCCGCCGCCGCTGCCGTGCCGACCCGCCTTGCCCGCGAGGCTGGCATTCCGGTGATCAACGTCGACCGCGTTCCGGAAGGCGCGCCCGGTGATACCTTCATCGCTGGCGAGAGCGTCGACTCCGCTTACGCCGTGTGCAAGCACATCATCGAGAAGGCCGGTGGCTCGGGCAAGATGGCGATCATCCACGGACAGAAGGGCACGACGCCGGAAGTCGACCGTTTCACTGGGTGCAAGCGCGCCATCGACGAGAGCAAGGGCGTCGAGCTCGTCGACCAGCAGTGGAGCAACATGTGGTCGGCGGACGAGGGCTTCTCGATCGCGCAGAACATGTTGCAGGCCAATCCGGACATCACCATCATCTTCGGCCAGGCCGACGGCCTCGCCATGGGCGCTGCGAAGGCGGTCGATGTCGCCAATCTCTCGGACAAGGTGATCATCGGCGGCTACGACGGCGACGTCTCGGCCCTCGAATACCTTGCCAAGTGCAAGGGTCCGTTCATCGCCACCGCGACCCAGAGCACGCAGAAGATGGGCGTCCTCGCCGTCGAATCCGCGCTTGCCGTCGCCGCCGGCCAGAAGGTCGAGGAGCGCCAGACGCCGAACGCCGTTCTGACAACCTGCGAGAACGCGCCGGAATTCGTGAAGAGCCACCCGTAACCCGGATTCAGACCCGAAAGGCAGCAGCGCCATGACGACCCGCTCTCCCATCCTGTCGCTCCGTGGAATTCAGAAGTCCTACGGCCCGATCAAGGTTCTCCACGGTGTTGATCTCGACATCTATCCAGGAGAAGTCGTGGCGCTGCTCGGTGAAAACGGTGCCGGAAAATCGACCCTGTCGAACATCATTTCCGGCACCGTCCAGCCCTCGGCCGGAGAAATGACCTGGCTCGGCAAAAGTTACACTCCCGCCGATCCCCGCGCCGCGATGGACGAGGGGGTAGGCATGATCCATCAGGAGCTGAAGCTGCTTCCGAAGCTCTCCATTGCGGAGAACGTGTTCGTCGGCCGCTATCCGATGAAGGCGGGCCGGATCGATCGCAAGGCGATGGAAGATCGGGCACGCAGCGGCCTTCACCGGCTCGGCCTCGACATCTCGCCCGATCGGCTTGTCGAAGGGCTTTCGACCGGCAAGCAGCAGCTCATCGAAATCGCCAAGGCGCTGACGCTCAATGCGCGCCTCCTCATCCTCGACGAACCGACCGCCGCGCTGGGTGGCGAGGAGACTCAGCTTCTCTTCCAGCAGATCGAACGGCTGAGGGCGGAAGGGGTCGGCATCATCTACATTTCGCACCGCCTCGAGGAAATCCGCCAGATCGCCGACCGCATCGTCGTCATGCGTGACGGCGCCAAGGTGCAGGAGTTCGACAGCGGCGACGTGCCGATCCGCACTATTGTCGAGGCGATGGTCGGCCGCTCCCTGGAGCGCATGTTCCCGGCGCTTCCGACGCCCACGGATGAGGTGACGCTGGAGGTGCGGAGCCTTTCCTCAGCCTCCAACGCTTTCCGCGACATCAACTTTTTCGTACGCAAGGGCGAAGTCTTCGGCATCGCCGGCCTCATGGGCGCCGGTCGCACCGAACTGGTGCGCGCCATCACGGGCGCCGACCCTATTTCCGGCGGGGAAGTGCTCCTGCGCGGCAAGGCCATTACGCCTCGCTCCCCCATCGACGCGATCCGCAATGGCATCGTTCTCGTGCCGGAGGACCGCAAGCTTCAGGGAGTCGTGCTCGATCATTCGATTGCGGAGAATATCGGCTACGCCAATCTCGGCGAGATCGCCTCTAGCGGCTGGCTCTCCTCGCGCCGTATCCAACAGTTCGCCGAGGACTATATCAGGAAATTCGGCGTCAAGGGCCGCGGCGGCCAGAATGCGAGCGAGCTTTCCGGCGGTAACCAGCAGAAGGTCGTGCTCGCCAAGTGGCTGGCGCGCAAGCCGCAGGTCGTGGTGCTGGACGAACCGACACGCGGCATCGATGTGGGTGCCCGGTCATCGATCTATGATCTCATAATGGACCTCGCCCGGCAGGGCGTAGCCGTGATCGTGGTCAGTTCGGATCTCGAGGAGGTACTCGGTGTATCCAGCCGCATCATGGTCATGGCCAAGGGTAAGCAGTCGGGTATCCTGAACCGCGAGGACGCAAATGACGTCTCGGTTATGGAACTGGCGACGATCTGAACAGGGAAGAATGTTTATGTCTGAAATCACTCTCAACGCGCCGAAATTGTTCGATCTTTCCGGAAATGTTGCCTTGGTGACCGGTGCGGGCAGCGGCATTGGCCAGCGCATCGCCATGGGGCTGGCGCAATGCGGCGCGAATGTCACACTGCTCGACCGCCGGACCGACGATGGCCTCGCAACCACCGCAGACTTTGTCGCCAAGGTAGGGCGCCGCAGCATCCAGATCGCCGCGGACGTGACCAGCAGCGCGGCGCTCAACGAAGCAGTCGCCCGCACTGAGGCGGAACTTGGCTCGCTGACCCTCGCCGTCAATGCGGCCGGCATCGCCAACGCGAACCCGGCGGAGGAGATGGAGGAAAGCCAATTCCAGACGATGATGGACATCAATCTGAAGGGCGTTTTCCTCTCCTGCCAGGCAGAGGCACGCGCCATGCTGAAGAACGGTCGCGGCTCAATCGTCAACATCGCCTCGATGTCCGGCGTGATCGTCAACCGCGGCCTCAGCCAGTGCCATTACAACGCCTCAAAGGCCGGCGTGATTCACATGACGAAGTCGATGGCGATGGAATGGGTCGGGCGCGGCATCCGTGTCAACACGATCAGTCCCGGCTATACGGCCACGCCGATGAACACTCGACCCGAGATGGTGCATCAGACCAAGCTGTTCGAGGAGCAGACGCCGATGCAGCGCATGGCGACGGTCGATGAAATGGTCGGCCCGGCAGTCTTCCTCCTGTCGGATGCTGCAAGCTTCGTGACCGGTGTCGACCTTCTCGTCGACGGCGGGTTCTGCTGCTGGTGATCGTTATGCGTAAGAAGCTAGTCGCAGGAAACTGGAAAATGAATGGCCTCTCTTCCTCCCTAGAAGAGGTCATGGCGATGACGACCACGGCGGACCGACTCGATTGCGACCTGGTCGTCATCCCCCCATTCACGCTCATAGAGCGAGCATGCACTGCATCTAAAGGATCGAAGCTCCTGATTGGCGGGCAAAATTGCCACGCACAAAAATCCGGAGCTTTCACCGGAGACGTCTCAGCAGATATGCTTCTGGATGCTGGTGCGAAATTCGTTATCCTGGGGCACTCGGAACGCAGGACCGAACACGGAGAGACCGACGCACTGGTATCAGCAAAAGCCGCGACGGCAATCCAAAGCGGCTTGGTGGCGATCATTTGCGTTGGCGAAACTCAAGACGAAAGGGATGCGAACCAAACGCTTGCCGTCATCGAGCGGCAGCTGGCCGGTTCGGTCCCGGACACGGCGACATCGGCCAACACCGTCGTTGCCTATGAGCCGGTGTGGGCAATTGGGACGGGACGCGTGCCTACTGTAGCCCAGATTGCTGAAGTCCATCTTGCGATCCATGCCGCGCTTAAGAAGCGGTTTGGGGACGATGGTGGCTCCGTTTCGGTGCTGTACGGCGGCTCGGTAAAGCCATCAAATGCCCAGTCAATCTTTGCGATTGAGTACGTTGATGGCGCACTCGTCGGCGGGGCTTCGCTCAAAGCCTCTGATTTCTCCGCAATTGCGGAAGCGCTGAACGCTTAACGATTCAACCGGATGCCCGTTCAAACCGGGCAAAAATCCTTCCTAGCCGCAAATCGATGCAGCCGTCTGGTTTGCAAACGGAGAACCTATGTCTGTCTCATTGGTCGCCGAGAAGGCGAAAATCGATCCCGAGAATTTCGCGCTCGCCAACTGCATACGCGCTTTGGCCATCGATGCTGTCGAGGCGGCAAAGTCCGGTCACCCGGGTGCTCCGATGGGAATGGCAGATGCCGCAACGGTCCTGTTCAGGAAACATCTGAGATTTGACGCTAGCGCTCCGGATTGGCCGAACAGAGACCGTTTCGTCCTGTCCAATGGCCACGCATCGATGTTGCTCTACAGCCTGCTGCATCTCACCGGCTATGACGACATGACCATCGAGGAAATTCGCAACTTCCGTCAATGGGGATCAATCACCGCGGGGCATCCAGAATATGGTCATGCCAAGGGCGTCGAAACGACAACGGGGCCACTGGGGCAGGGGATCGCGACGGCTGTCGGCATGGCGCTTGCCGAGAAGCGCTTGGCGGCTGAGTTTGGCGACGATCTGGTCAACCACCGCACCTATGTCTTCGTGGGCGACGGCTGTCTTCAAGAGGGGATTGGTCAGGAGGCGATTTCGCTCGCTGGGCATCTCGGTCTCGGTAAGCTGATTGTCATCTACGACGATAACCAGATCACGATTGATGGACCTACCTCGATTAGCTTCTCCGAAGATATTCCTGCCCGGTTCGCGGCATGTGGTTGGCATGTACAGTCCTGTGACGGTCATGACTCACACGCTCTTGATGCTGCGCTGCAGAAGGCGAAGGCGGAGACGAGCAAGCCTTCTCTTATTGCCGCAAAGACTGTGATCGGGTTCGGATCGCCTAACAAGGCAGGAACCTACGCTGTCCACGGTTCCCCCCTCGGAGACGCCGAAGCTGCGACGACGAAGGAAGTGATTGGTTGGCGCGAGGCACCGTTCGAAATTCCGGAGCACCTCGCTAACCAGTGGAGAGCCGTCGGCCAACGCGGACGCAAAGAACGCCAGGCATGGGACGAGCTGCTTAACTCAAAACCCGACGTCCTCAAGTCGGAGTTCACCCGGAGAGTGGAAGGAAGGCTGCCGCAGGACTTCGACAGCGTGATCGAAAAGGCGCGAGCCGATCTCTTCGCCGAACCCAAGAAGGCTGCCACCCGCAAGGCCAGCCAGATGGCGTTGGAGGCACTAGCTGGAAGCGTCCCTGAAATGATCGGCGGCTCGGCCGATTTGACCGGCTCCAATCTCACCCGCGTGAAAGCGGTTGATACACAATACACTCGCGAGGCGGCTGGTCGGTACATTGGCTACGGTGTCCGCGAGTTCGCGATGGCGGCGGCCATGAACGGCCTTTGCGTTCATGGCGGTTTCATTCCGTACGGCGGTACATTTTTGATGTTCTCCGATTACGCCCGCAATGCCATCCGTCTCTCTGCGCTGATGAAGCTCGGCGTCATCTACGTCATGACCCACGATTCCATCGGTCTTGGGGAAGATGGTCCAACTCACCAGCCGGTCGAACACCTGGCATCCTTGCGAGCTATCCCCGGCCTCAATGTTATGCGCCCTGCCGATACGGTAGAAACGCTGGAGGCCTGGGAGATTGCGATCCGCAACCGACACTTCCCAACTTTGCTCGCTCTTTCTCGTCAAGACGTGCCGCAACTCAGACTGAACGCTTCCAACGAAAACCTCAGCGCAAAGGGCGCTTACGTCATTCGGCACTTTGGGAAAGGTCGCGACGTCACAATCATCGCTACCGGCACTGAGGTCGCGCTTGCGGTTGAGGCTTCCGAGGAGCTGCATCGCCGAGGTTATTCGGTCGCTGTCGTGTCGATGCCATCCTGGCAACTCTTCGACCAGATGCCGCGAGCATACCAGGCTGAGGTTCTCGGCAACGCGCCACGCCTGGCCGTCGAGGCCGCAGGGAAGTTCGGATGGACGCGCTACGTCGCCTCCGAAGATGACGTCATCGGCATGTCTGGGTTCGGTGCCTCTGCTCCCGCGGAAAGGCTCTACGCCGAGTTCGGAATTACTAAAGATGCCATCGTGGCGAGGGCAAAGGCCGTTATAGCCAGCAAGGAGAATATCTAATGCAGTTTTTCGTAGACACCGCCGTCGTTGCCGAGATCAAGGAGCTGAACGACTACGGTCTCCTGGACGGGGTGACGACCAATCCATCTCTGATCGCCAAGTCTGGCCGGGACTTCAAGGAAGTCATTGCGGAAATTTGCTTGATCGTCGACGGACCTGTTTCGGCGGAGGTTGCTTCGACGCAGTTTGAAGGCATGGTCAAGGAAGGCGAGCTGCTTGCCAAAATCGGCACAAACGTCGTGATCAAGCTTCCGCTGACCCTCGATGGTCTAAAGGCGTGCAGGCACTTCTCCCAGAAGGGCATTCGTACCAACGTAACCCTCTGCTTCTCGGCAAACCAGGCGCTTCTGGCCGCCAAGGCCGGAGCTACCTACATCTCCCCGTTCGTTGGTCGCCTTGATGACATCAACGCTGACGGCATCGAACTGATCCGCGACATCCGTCAGATTTACGACAATTACGATTTTGAGACCCAGATACTGGCTGCGTCGATCCGATCTGCCAACCACGTCAAGGACGCCGCCTTGGCGGGCGCAGATGTCGCGACGATCCCTGCGAATGTCATCAAGGGTCTTGCCAACCATGTGCTGACAGACAAGGGGCTTGAGCAGTTCACAAAGGACTGGGCCGCCACCGGTCAGTCGATTGTGTAAGCCACTGGGGGCGGCACCAACATGGCCGGAGCGAGGCTTTAACAGCTTCGCTCATGGTCTCGCTCGATAGAATAGTTGCGATCACACATGGCACTAGGGAGTTGGTGCGTCTGCGCATTGCGCAAGCGATCGCAAGAACTTTATCGTCGGAGGCATTCAAGCGGAGGAAGGCCAGGCTGTGTCTCGTCGACAATGTGACAAATGCCGGCAGCGTCAACACTGACTGCGGCAGGGCGGCAAAAGCTTCGGACCGGTGGCACCCAGGGTTAACAATCGCCATCCGACTAATGATGCATGGCGTTCAAGCAACTTTTGGAATGCCTTTGCGCAATCGGACAGATTCATGACGGATTCCTTCTTGAAATTGGAGTGGGCCCCTGATTATCTGAATAACGTTCTCAGGGCGGGGTGAGATTCCCCACCGGCGGTATCAGGAATTTTCCTGGAGCCCGCGAGCGCTTCCACTCCAAGGTGGAAGGTCAGCAGACCCGGTGCGATGCCGGGGCCGACGGTATAGTCCGGATGGAAGAGAACATGTCTGCAAAACCGCCCCTGACATGGCGGCTGTAGGCCTGTTCGCCCAAGGGATTGAAACGCCGATAGCGGCAACCCTTGAAAGGCATGAAATGGCAATCTCAAAAATTGAAGACGCAATAGCGGTCCTGGCGCGCGGCGGCATGATAGTTGCCGTGGACGACGAGGATCGTGAGAACGAGGGCGATATTATCGTCGCCTCTGAGGCAGTGACGCCAGAGACGATCGCGTTCATGATGAAACATGCTCGCGGACTCATCTGCGTGGCAATGGAGGGCAGGCGACTCGACGCGCTCGAGATCCCGCTGATGGTTCCGCAGAACACCGAACTGCACAAGACAGCCTTCACCGTTTCCGTCGACTACCTGCCCGGAACGACCACTGGCATTTCCGCCGCCGACCGCGCAGCGACGGTCAAGGCGCTGATGGATCCCGCCGCCCAACCGGCGGAATTCGCCCGACCGGGCCACATTTTTCCCCTCAGGGCCCATCCAAACGGTGTGCTCGGCCGTCCAGGGCACACGGAGGCTGCAATTGAGCTTGCGCGTCTTGCCGGCAAGGCCGCCTCGGGGGTGATCTGCGAAGTCGCCAATGACGATGGAACGATGGCAAGGCTTCCGGAGCTTATTGTCTTCGCCGAGACGCACGGGATGCCGTTGATCACGATCAAGGACCTGATCAAGTTTGTCGAAGAGCTGTCGGCCGACACTGCGGACGCTGCCTAAATCGACAAAACGTGGAAGAGAGGGCTATGCCCCTCCAGATCACCGACAAACCCGTCGGTTTTTCGCCGGGTTTTGTTGCTCCGGGCTGGGATTGCGGTGGCTCGGTAGCGAGCGAACTGCTTACCACGGAGCAGGTTTTGAGCGATGGCTGCAAGATGAACGCACCGCGAGGCAGGTCCGATTGGCAGTGCTCCACTTCCCCCGGATACTCACGTGGCGCAGCGGAGTATCATGTTCGTCAGGGTGACCGCGTGATAGCGTTCGGTCTGGAGGTGGATAGCGCTACTGTGGATTTGCTGAAGGTAGGGACCTCGACTTCCGTATCCGCCTCCGCGTTGCATGGATAAGGATCCGACCGCCGGGCGTGTCGAAGTCAACGCGGTCGCTGGCGCGGTGGGATGTGAGGGGGGACGGTCCCGCCGGTCGCCGGATCGATCGGAAGCTCGCCAGACACGACCAATTGTCTCCCATGTGGTGAGATGAAGATGGTCAGGTATAGCGGGCGATTGCGAAGTCCGTTGCGTCGATCTCGGGCTTGCGGCCGGAGACGAGGTCGGCGATTACGCGGGCCGAACCTGAGCTCATGGTCCAACCGAGCGTGCCGTGCCCGGTGTTGAGGAACAGGCCGGCAACCTTCGTCGGACCGATGACCGGCGTGCCGTCCGGCGTCATCGGCCGCAATCCCGACCAGAAGGTGGCCTTATTGGCCTCGCCGCCAGGGAAGAGATCCATGGCGGAATGTTCCAGAGTGCGGCGGCGGGCTTGGCCGAGGTCATTGGTGTAACCGGAGATTTCCGCCATGCCGCCGACCCGGATGCGATGGCCGAGCCTCGTGATGGCGATCTTGTAGGTCTCATCCATCACGGTCGATTCCGGCGCGCGCGAAGCATCGGTAATCGGGATCGTCAGCGAATAGCCCTTGACCGGATAGACTGGCAGGCGGATGCCGAACCGTCTTACCAGCAGCGGCGAATAGCTGCCGAGGGCGACGACCACTGCATCGGCGGCGAGCTTTCCTTTGTCGGAAACGACGCCGCGCACCCGACCGGCCTGGACGTCCAGTCCCTTGATCTCGGTGCCATAGGCAAAATGCACGCCGAGATCTTCGGCCTTGGTTGCAAGCGCATTGGCGAATTTGAAGCAGTCGCCGGTCTCGTCCTTCGGCGTCAGTAGGCCGCCTACGATCTTGTCCCGCACATGCTTCAGGGCCGGCTCGACGCGGATGCAGCCGTCTCGATCGAGAACTTCATAGGGAATGCCGTCGGCGGCGAGCGCCTCGACGTCCTTGCCGGAAGCATCGAGCTGCTGCTGCGTGCGGAACAGTTGCAGCGTGCCGTGCATGCGCTCGTCATAGGTTATGCCTGTCTCAGCGCGAAGCGCCGCAAGCGAAATGCGGCTGTAGTCGGCAAGCCGCAGCATGCGGCCTTGTTGATCGCGTAGCGCTTCGAGGTGCAATTGGAGAGCATCCGCACCAGCCAGCACAGCATCGCGGCATCGATTTTGGGGCGCAGGATCAGTGGTGCGTGCTCCATGAACAGCCATTTCATTGCCTTCATCGGTATGTCAGGCGCGGCCCAAGGTGAGCAGTAGCCGAAGGAGACTTCACCGGCATTGGCAAAGCTCGTCTCCAGCGCCGCGCCCTGCTGGCGGTCGATGACGATCACCTCGTGCCCGGCTTTGGCAAGTTGATAGGCCGACGTGACACCGATGATGCCGGCGCCGAGAACGATAACTTTCATGACGTCCTCACTGGAAGAAAACGGGTTTAGCGGTATCGCCGTTCATAGCGATGGCCGAGACAGGTCAGGATTTCATAGGAAATGGTGCCAGCCTCGCGAGCAATGTCCTCGAGCGTTTGATTGGGCCCTATGACTTCCACGAGGCTACCGAGGCGCAGGCGGTCTTCCGGCAGGGTCGAGATGTTGACGGTCATGCTGTCCATCGACACTCGCCCGAGGATGGGCAGGCGGATGCCGTCGCAATAGACCGCGCCGCGGTCGCTCAGGCTGCGCGGAAGGCCGTCCGCATAGCCGGCGGCAATGGTTGCAAGGCGAGTTTCTCCCGTTGTGACATGCGCACCACCATAGCCGACAGGCGTGCCGGCCGGCACCGTGCGCGTCTGCACCACGGCGACATCAAGTTGCACGATCGGTTCCATCGGGTTCTGCATGCCAGCTGTCGGCGCGCCACCATAGAGTGCGATGCCGGGGCGGGCGAGCACGCCATGATAGGCCTCGCCGAGGAAGACGCCGCCGGAATTGGCGAAGCAGACGTCGAATTCGGGAAACTCCGCCGCGATGCGGTTCATCTCGTTGAGTTGGGTGCCGTTCTGCTGGCTCGCCGTATCGTCTGCGGAGGCGAGGTGGCTCATGATGAACAGGACATCGATCGCTCCGCCGGCTTTCAGTAGGCCGGCAAGAGCCGCCCGCTCTTCCGGCGATAGGCCGAGGCGCGACATGCCGGTGTCGAATTGCAGCACCGCAGGCAACCGGCGTCCAAGTGCAAGCGCGGCTCCGGCCCATTGGTGCCACTGTTCAAGCGAGTTGATAATGGGGACGATGCCTTCCGAGGCGCAGGCGTCCACGTTGCTGGGTTGAAGGCCATTCAGCACAAAGATCGTGGCATCGGCGGCGAGAATCGGGCGCAGGTGCAGGGCTTCCACAAACTGGGCGACGAAGAAATCGCGGCAGCCGTGCTCATAAAGCTTCGTGGCGACCCGGTGAGCGCCGAGCCCATAGGCATTGGCCTTGACGACAGCCGCCGCGCGCGCGGGTGCAATCTCGGCCGCCAGTTTTTCATAGTTGCGAGCAAGGGCCCTGAGATCGATCGTCAGGTAGCCCGACGCGCCGCCCATGCCGCTGGTTTGCTTGTAATCCTGGATCGCGCTATCCATTCTAGGTCCCCAAATTGTTGGGGAGCGTAGTGAAACGATCGTGAAATTACCGAGCAAAGATTGATCGATTGTTGTGTTTCGTCGCGAATCAGGAAAGAAAAATAGAAGAAACGGAATGATCTGCAATGGCTGCGATTGACGCGATTGACCGCAATATTCTTCGACTGCTGCGGCTCGACGCGCGCAGGAGCAATGCAAGCCTGGCGGCTGAGGTCGGGCTTTCTCCGTCCGCTTGTTTACGGCGCATCAGACTGATGGAGCAGTCCGGTGTCATCCGCGGTTATACGGCACTGGTGGACACGTCGAATGTCGAGACAACTATTGCCGTCATCATCAACATCACGCTGGAACGGCAGACGGAAGACCACCTCGATCGCTTCGAGGCGGCGGTGCGCAAGCATCCGGAAATCCGTGAGTGTTTTTTGATGACCGGGGGTTCGGACTATCTCCTGCGCGTCGAGGTGGCCAATGCGGGCGAGTTCGAGCGCATCCACAAGGAGATTCTGTCGACGCTGCCAGGAGTTTCAAGGATCCATTCCAGCTTTGCGATACGCAACGTCCTTGCGACGAAGCCTCAAATGCGCCGGCGGAACAATTAACGTTGGCTTGGCCCCGCTTATTTCAGAAGCCTGACACGCACTTTGGATCCGCGCCCCTGGATTGGTCTGTCAGCCGCCATTCATGACACCAACTGTCAAGCGGCAATCTGTACGCCACTAGGAAGTTTGTTCTTTTATTACTTCCGCGAGCAGCGCTAGGTGGGATTGCATAGCGCGTTCGTCGATTGCAGCATAACCCAGCAACAGGCCGCGAATGGGTTCGCGATAGTAATATCTTGAGAGTGGAACCACATTCAGCTTCATATCATTCGCCTTGCTGGCGATTGCGACATCGTCGAGGGGGCGCTTGAAACGGAAAGCGATCTGTATCCCAACGTCGGCTTCAAAAGGCTCCATCCACTCGTTTAGATATTTGTGGCCTAACTTCAGAAATGCCTCGCGCCGTTCAGCGTACAGACGCCGGGTGCGACGTAAGTGACTAGCGAAATGTCCGTTCATGATGAAATCGCTGAGGGTGGCTTGCAGTGGCAAACTGACCTGCTGGCCGCAATAGAGAGCAGCTCGCTTGACTTGTTCGCAAATTGACTGCGGCACGACCATGAACCCAACCCGGATTGCGGGAAACAGCGTTTTTGCAAAGGTACCGACGTATATCGTGAGCCCAAATTTATCATTCCCCTGCATCGCTGGGATCGATCTTCCGAACAATCGATACTCACTGTCGAAGTCGTCCTCGATGATCCATGCCGCTTTGCGGTTGGCTATATCGAGTAGACGCAACCTCTGTTCCACACGCATGCTCAATCCGAGAGGGTGCTGACAGGAAGGAGTTGTGTAGATTAGCTGAATGTTACCTTCAGGCACGTTTTGAAGGCCCCAGCCCTCCTCAGTCACATTCAACGGCTCGATGTCAGCACCCGCCGCGCTGAACACCAGCCGGGCGTTAACGTAACCCGGCTCCTCCATCCAAACGACATCTCCATCCTTTAAGAGCATGCGAGACAACAGATCGAGTGCGGCTTGCGCCCCGTTGGTCACAACTACTTGCTCAGGCTCGCATACGACGCCTCGATACGCTTGGATATACCTCGCTATGGCCGCTTGAAGGGGCGGATAGCCAAGATCGTAGTTGTAGTTAAAGAGATCGACATTCGGATGCAGTAAATATCTTCCGAATAGTCTGTTCCATGTCGTGAAAGGGAAGACCGCGACGTCCGGCGTACTAGGGCGCAATGCCGATCGGTCGGAACTGAAACTGATCCTCTTTTCTGGATCAAACGCGTGCGCGAACCGGGATACACGGCCAGCCATTTTGGAGATATCATGCCTCACCGCCGGTGAGCTGGGAGGCGGAATGTTTGCTACGTAGGTCTTCGCTCCGTGCCGGGTTTCGACATATCCTTCGCTATTCAGCTGTTCGTAAGCGCGCACGACGGTATTCCGCGAGACCAAAATGTTCCTCGACAGTTCCCTTGAAGAAGGGAGCTTTAGCCCCGGCGTCAGCACCCCTCGCAAAATAAGATCTCGTAAGGCGGTATAGATCTGCTGCTGAATAGGCTCTCGGCTTGCCCGGTCTATTGAAAATGCATCGACCGGCAGCCGGGCCGCCTGAGAACTGGACTTTCTGTTTCGCAAAAAACTCGACCTTTCACGCATCCATTTCGGAACTAGCTTTCATGGGGAAAGCCAACCAGATCCGGATCCTTTCGCGATCGCGGGTCGCTGAGGTTAACCACAAGAAGCTCAGGGGTACATCCGCATCTTTTCCCAAGGACCATCCGACCGGGTTCGCCGGAACTCTACCCGGTCGTGAAGTCGGAATTGCCGGTCGTGCCAGAACTCGATCGAAAGAGGCTTGATGCGGAAGCCCGACCAGTGGGGCGGACGGGGAATATCGCCGATCGCATAGCGCTCGGTGTATTCCGCGACTGCCTGTTCCAGGGCGAAGCGCCCCTCCAGCGGGCGGGACTGTTTCGACGCCCAGGCGCCGATACGGCTTCCCCGCGAGCGCGTCAGATAATAGGCGTCCGTCGCCTCGTCGCTCACCACCTCCACGTCGCCCCTGAGACGCACCTGCCTTCGTAGCGATTTCCAGTGGAAACACATAGCCGCCTTCTTCAGGCCGAGGATCTCGCGACCCTTCTGGCTTTCAAAGTTTGTGTAGAAGACAAAGCCGTGCTCATCATAGCCCTTCAGCAGGACTATGCGGACGTTGGGCAGCCCGTTTTCGTCGACAGTCGCAAGCGCCACGGCGGTCGGATCGTTAATCTCGGAGCCCTCCGCGTCCTTCAACCATGCGCGGAAAAGGGTAAAGGGCTCGTTCTCCATGGTAAAGTCGTCACCGGTTGTTAACCCGCTCTCAGACATACTGACTTAAATGCTCCCAATCTAAAGATGCCCGTGACTCGTTCACTGACAGGACAGTAGTGGACGTAATTCGAAGAGCCGTACCAAGGGGTCGCTCTCGTTCCGACTCAGGGCGCTTGCGATAGCCGCGGTCGGTCTCTCCCTTGCCGGATGCACCGGCAGCCTGGACCTTTTCGGCAGCTCCCAGCCTGCCCTTCGTTCACGTGCAGGTCCGCCGCGATCTGGGTTAGCAAGCTGCCCGGCATTAACTCGGATGCAACCAGAGCGAATGCCGTAGGGCAAGAGCCATGACGCCGCCCCGGGATCGCCGCCTGCTATATTGACCTCGCTGCAAATAACCTTGCCAACGTCTTCATCATCGGGCCGATCACCTCCTAGTGCTGATCGAGTTCCGCCGCACTGCCCACGGAGCATCTTTCTGTGAAATCTGCTTTACAGCATTCGTAGTAGGTATATCGCGCATGCTTCAATATGGCTGTGGCGTGCTCGGCGATGTCTTCTGCTGGATCGGCCGCGGTCGATCCTAACCCTTATGAAGGAAAGGTAGCACAGACGCTTCTGTGAACGAATTATATCCCGCCCAGGCAGACATATTTCATTTCCAGATACTCGTCCAAACCATGGCGCGAGCCCTCCCGGCCGATTCCCGATTGCTTCATGCCGCCAAAGGGCGCAGCCTCGGATGACATGCGGCCGGTGTTGACCCCGACCATGCCGTATTCGAGGGCTTCGGCGACCCGCCACACGCGCTTGAGGTCCGACGCATAGAAATAGGCAGCCAGCCCGTAGATCGTGTCGTTGGCATCACGGATGACCTGTTCCGGGTCGTCGAACCGGATCACGGGCGCAATGGGGCCGAAGGTCTCTTCGCGAGCGATCTGCATTCCGTCCGTTATTCCCGTGAGAACGGTCGGCTGGAAGAATGTGCCGTGCTCGTGGGTGCGCCGGCCGCCGCAGTGGATCACGCCGCCTTTTTTCACCGCATCCGCGATGTGTCGTTCGATTTTGGCCAAGGCACTCGTGTCGATCAGCGGTCCGATGGCGGCCCGCGGGTCGAAACCATCGCCAACGACGAGACGTTGCACGCGGCTTGCCAGCTTGGCACAAAATGCATCGTGTAGCCACGCCTGCACATAGATGCGGTTGGCGGAAACACACGTCTGACCGGCATTGCGAAATTTCGCCTGTATTGCACCCTCGACAGCTGCATCGACATCCGCGTCGTCAAAAACGATAAACGGCGCGTTGCCGCCAAGCTCCAGGCTGATCTTCTTGATTTGCTCGGAGCACTGGCGCATCAGCAGGCGGCCGACTTCCGTCGAGCCCGTAAAGCTGACCTTGCGCACTTTCGGATTGAAGCACATTTCCCTGCCGATTGCGGCGCCTTCCGACGCGAGAACGAGGTTGACCACTCCTTCCGGAAGGCCGGCCCGATGCGCCAGGACCAACATGGCGGCGGCGACAAGCGGCGTCTGTTCCGCCGGCTTCAGCACGACGGTACAGCCAGCCGCTAGAGCGGGAGCGATCTTGCGCGCGATCATCGACGCCGGGAAATTCCATGGGGTGATCGCCGCGACCACTCCGATCGGCTGCTTGACCACGATGAGGCGGCGGTCCCCGGACGGAGCGGAAATCGTCTCGCCGTAGATGCGGTTTGCCTCCTCCGCATACCACTGAAGGTACGCGGCTGCGTGGGAGACCTCGGACTTCGCCTCCGCAAGCGGCTTTCCCATCTCGGCCGTTAGGATGGCCGAAAGATCGTCCAGATGCTCCACTATCAGCTGATGCCACCCCCAGAGCGCATCCGAGCGGTCGCGCGCTGTCAGAGCTGCCCACTCCGCGTGTGCGGCATAGGCGCGGTCGATAGCGGCGGCGGCATCCTCGGCCTGCATGTCCGGGAGGCGCGCCAGCAACTCGCCTGTTGATGGGTTGAAAACCTCGAAGCGGCGAGGATGCGAGGCACTGCCGGACGGATCAGGCGCGCTCGGAAAGAACAAGGCGGGGTTGCCGAGGTGCTTTTTCAGCGGTTCGAAGATTTCAAGCACGGGGGTGATCCTATGGCTTACGCGGCGGTTGATGCGGCACGCCTGCGCTCGAGGAAGACGGCCAAGGCAGCCAGGCATATCGTACCGACGATAAAGAGAAACGAGGCGGATGCTATGACTGGTGTCACGTTGTCGCGCAACTGCGCGTACATTTCCCGCGCGAGCGTTCTTTGGTTTGTGCCGCCGACGAAGAGCACGAGGACGACTTCATCGAGCGAGGTCGCGAAGGCAAAAATTGCGCCCGCCTGGATGCCTGGCCTTATCAGGGGAAGTGTCACGAACCGGAAAACGGTCACCGGCGAGGCGCCGAGGCTGGCGGCAGCGCGTTCCAGCCGGCTGTCCACGGCAGCGAGCGATGACGACACGCTGATCAGCACGAAGGGAAGCGAGATCACCGTATGAGCAATGATCACGCCTGCGAACGTGTTCGTCAGTTCAAGCTGCGCAAACAAGATCTGCATCCCGACCCCCAGAACGACGATGGGCGCTACCATCGGAAGCAGGAAGACCAGCTGGAGCAAGTTGTAGAAGACGCCCCGCCGCCGGCGCAGCCCCAGGGAGGCCAAGACGCCGAGCACGGTTGCCAATGCCGATGATGCGAGCCCGATCACCAGCGTGTTGATGATCGCCCGCTGCCAGTGATCCGAGATCCAGAGCTGCTCGAACCAGCGGAAGGACAGTCCCTGCATCGGGTAGTTCAGGAAGGTGCCGGACGTGAAGGCGAGCGGTAGGATGGCGAGCAGCGGCACGATCAGGAATGAAATGACAACCGTACCGAACAGGAGCTTCAGATACCGCATCACGATCTGCCTTGGGGAGCTGCGGCAAGCTGGTTGTAGATGTAGTAGAGCACGGCAGTCACGGCAAAGAGAACAAGCCCGAGCGCGCTCGCCATCTGCCAGTTGGCGGAGCTCAGGGCATAGAAGGCGATGGTGGAACTGATTAGCTGATCCTGCGCCCCGCCGAGCAGCGCCGGTAGGATATAGAAGCCGATCGATGCCATGAAAACGAGGAGGCAGCCGGAAGCGATGCCCCTTAAGCTGAGCGGCAGTGTGACCAGCATAAAGGCTCGCAATGGGTTCGCGCCGAGCGCCGCCGCAGCCGGCAGGAGATTGCGCGGGATCGAGATCAACACATTGAATATCGGCAGAACCATGAACGGTAGCAGGATATGCGTCATCGCCAGTACGACGGCGAAGCGATTGAACAAAAGGGGAAGCGAGCCGTCCAGGATGCCGACGGCTCGCAGAGCGCCGTTTATGAGGCCTTGATCCTGAAGCAGGATGAACCATGCCGCCGTTCGCACCAGCACCGAGGTCCACATGGGAATGACGGCCGCGAGCAGGATTGCCTGCCGCCTGACGCCTTCGACCGAAGCGGCCAGCATGGCGTAGGGGTAACCGATTAGAAGGCAGAGGCCGGTAACGATGCCTGCAATGGCAAAGGTGCGGCCGAAGGTCAGCTGATTGGCGGCCACGGACGGCGGAAGCGGCTCGATGCTGCCATTAGCGCCTCGTCCGTAGTCAACCGCAGCCAGCAAGAACTGGTCGGTGTACGGGCGAAGCCCGTCCACGATCGTGCTCCAGACTTCCGGCTGTTGCCAACGCGGATCGACCGCGGAGAGATCGACTGCCTTTCCGTTCGCGTTTCTGATGGCGGACGTCGTCTTCGACATCAGCGAGCGAAAGCCCGAAAACGACGCGTTCAGGCGGCGGACTGCGTCGCCCAAAACCTGCGGCGTCGTCGTCTGGAGGTCACTGACAAGGGCCGCGCGCATGGCCTCCGTCGGCGGGGAGGGGGGCGACCACCCGTCGGCTTCGCGGGCCAGGGCCGGGAATGCATTTGAAATGGTGGTATCCATGACTGAAGTCTTCATCATGCCCGCGAGCGGCAGGACGAAGAACACGAAGATGAACACAGCCGCCGGAGCGCAGAGTACAAGGGAGCCGAGATGGCTGTTGAACGCCTTGGCCATCATCGCGGTAGGATCCAGCAATCGTCGCTCTTGAAGCCGACCTTGACGGAAGATCCCGGTTGCCACGTTCTGCCGCGGGTCTGGCTTGTTGCCAAGAGCCTGCTTCCGCCGACATCAAGCTTGAAGCGGGTATGGTCTCCGAAGTACACGCAGTCTGTGACCCTTGCTTCGAACACGTTTTCCTCGTCGAGATTCGGATCCAGCATGATCCGTTCAGGCCGTATGGAGACCTCGACCTTGGATCCGGGCGCTCTTTGCTGCCGCAGTCTCAGGGGCGAGCCGTTCGCCAGTCGGATGAGCGTGCCGCCATCATCCGTTTCGGCCTCACCCTCCAGCATGTTCGTCTCGCCGATAAATTCGGCGACGAAGCGGGTGCCGGGACAGTCGTAAATCTCATGCGGCGCGCCGACCTGCTCGATCCTGCCCTTGTTGAATACCGCGATGCGGTCGGACATGGTGAGGGCCTCCGACTGATCATGCGTCACGAAGACGATGGTCAATCCCAGTCTGTTGTGGAGGTCCCTGATGTCCAGCTGCATCTGCTGACGCAGGCGCTTGTCCAGTGCGCCGAGCGGCTCGTCCATCAGCACCACACGCGGCTCGAACACCAGGGCTCGCGCCAGTGCCACACGCTGCTGCTGCCCGCCAGACAGCTGGACCGGCCGCCGGTGAGACAGCGTCGTCAGTTCCACCATCTCCAGTGCCCGCTGAACCCGTTCCCGGATCTCGCCGCGCGGGACGTGCCGCATCTTTAGAGGAAAGGCCACATTCTCGCCGACCGTCATGTGCGGGAAGAGGGCGTAGCTCTGGAATACGACGCCCATGTTCCGCTTGTGAGGCGGCAGCCGGTCTACCCGTATGCCGTCGAGCCAAATGCTTCCCGCCGAGGGATCCTCGAAACCGGCCATCATCATCAGGAGAGTCGTCTTGCCTGATCCCGAGGGGCCAAGCAGGCTTACGAATTCTCCATCGGCGATCTCCAGGGAAAGGTCTTCAATAACCGTGTTGTCTCCGTAGGACTTGGTGATGCGGTCGCACCGGATAAACGGATGCTTTGTCAAAATGTCTCAGCCCCCAAGCGCAGGATGTGCGCCAGAAGCTGGCGCGGTCGAAAGAACTGCGAGCGCCACCGGGCGCCCGCAAATGTCTGGACACGAGCAGCCTACTGGGCCAGCCAGGTGTTGAAGCGAGCGGTGAGAGTCTGGATATTGTCCAGCCAGAAGTCCGCGTCGATCGAAATGGCGTCCTTCATATTCTCCGCCGAGCTCGGAAGCATCACCGCCAGGTCGCGCGGCAACTGCGCCGCTGCAACTTTGTTAGGAAGACCGACAGGCGTCAGCAGCGGAAGCTCAGCCATCCGCTTCGGATCGCTTGCGAAGGCAATGAACTCCATGCCGGCTTCCTTGTTGGCTGCACCCTTCAGCACGACCCAGGAATCGATGGCATAGATGCTGCCCGGCCAGACCACCTTCAGCTTCCGGTTTTCGTTCTTGTTGAAGACCGTAATTCTCTGGTCGAAGCCGACCGACATGGCAACTTCTCCCGACGCGACGAGCTGGACGCTTTGTGCGGAGGATTCGAACCAGACGATGTTCGGCTTCAGCTGGTCGAGCTTCGCAAAGGCTCGGTCGATGCCGCCCGGAGCACGCAGAACGTCATAGACCTCCGTCGGCTTGACGCCGTCGGCCATCAGCGCAAATTCAAGCATCATCTTGGGCCCTTTGCGCATGCCCCGCTTTCCGACGAACTTCTGGACGTCCCAGAAGTCCGCCCAGGACGATGGCGCGGATTGAGGGAACTTAGCGCTGTCATAGGTCAGGGCCGTCGACCACAGATTGGCTCCGACGCCGCAATCCGAAACCGCAGCCTCTGCCCAATCCTCCTTGTTTCCGATCTTCGACCAGTCGAGGGTCTCATAGAGCCCGTCCGCGCATCCGACAGCCAGTTCATCCGCCTCCACCTGGAGCACGTCCCAATTCGGGTCGCCGGTCTTGACCTTGGCTTCAACGACGCCGATGCCGCCGTTCCAGGAGTCGTCGAGCACCTTAATGCCCTTTTGCTGACCGAAGGGCTCGAAGAAGATCTTGCGCTGCGCTTCCTGGCTGGTGCCGCCCCAGGCTGTGATCGTCAGATCCCGGCTTAGCGCTGGCGTAACCGCGACTATGAGCGCCATCGCCATGCCGAGCAGAGCACTTGCTTTCTTGTTGATCATCATGTTCCCTTCTGGTTCATCAAGAGACCGACTTTTGTTGCGGCCGCTTTCCCGCGTTAGCCGGCGAGTACCCGCCGATCAAATCGGACAGTTCCGCAACATATTTTTGCGTGCTTCGTTCGTCATTAGCGGCATAGCCCATTAAGAGGCCGTGCCGAGGCGGTTCCGAGCGGAAAAAACGCGAAAGAGCCATAAGATTGAGCCGGCGCGGTGTCGCGTGTCGCACGAAATCGACGTCGCAGATCTCCTGCCTGAACTGAAACGCAATTTGGATGCCGACATTGGCGCAGATCGGTTCGAGCCAGTCGCCCAGCCGGTCGCGGCAGAGGTCGAGGAAGTAGTCGCGCCTTTCGCTGTAAAGGCGGCGGGTGCGACGCAGGTGCCGCGCGAAGTGCCCGTCCCCGATGAAGTCCGCCAGCGTTGCTTGAAGCGGCAGGCTCACGTGATGGCCAGAATAGAGCATCGCTCGGCTCACCTCCACGCTAAGTTCACGGGGGATGACCATGAAACCGATTCGGATCGCCGGAAACAGTGTTTTTGCAAAGGTGCCGACATAGATAGTGCGGTTCTGGACATCGTGCCCCTGCATCGCGGGAACCGCCTTTCCTGATATCCGATACTCACTGTCGAAGTCGTCCTCGATGATCCACGCGTTCTTCCGGTAGGCAATATCCAGCAGCCGCAGGCGCTGCTCCATCAACATTGTTAACCCTAGCGGCTGCTGACAGGAGGGCGTGCTGTAGATCAGGCGAATGGGTCCATCGGGCACGTCCTCGAGATCCCAGCCTTTCTCGCTGACGGGCAGCGGCTTTATATCAGCCCCTGCAGCGGCAAAGAGCACGGCCGCGTTGACGTAACCTGGATCTTCCATCCAGACCCTGTCGCCAGGGTCTAGAAGCAGGCGCGAAAGGAGATCCAGCGCGCTTTGAGCGCCGCTCGTGATGATGATCTGGTCCGGCTCGCAGCGAACCCCGCGATAAGCCTGGAGATAATTTGAAATCGCCGCCTGTAGGGCGGGAAGGCCGCCGTGGAAATTATAGTTGAAAAGTTCTGCCCCCTGCCGGCGTAGACGATTTGATTGAAGCCTATTCCACGTTTTAAACGGGAAGCTCGCCACATCGGGTGTGCTTGGGCGCAGGGCGCAATTCTGCGGGTCGAAACTCATGATCTGCGATCCAACAAGGAGCTTTCCTGTCTTGGAGATACCTGGGGAACGGTTTTCGGCCTGCGGCTCTTTTGCTTCGAGCGGCGGCGGCAGATCAACAATATAGGTGCTCGCGCCTTGGCGGGTCTCGACATAGCCTTCGGTGCTTAGCTGATCGTAAGCCGCCACGATCGTGTTTCGCGACACGTCAATGACTTTTGCAAGTTCCCGTGTCGAAGGCAGCTTCAGGCCGGGCTGCAACACGCGGCGTAGAATCAGCGACCGCAGAGCCAGGTAGATCTGGCGCTGGAGCGACTCGCCGCCCTCCCTATCGATGGTTAGCGCATCGAGGGGTAATTCTGCGGAATAAAAATTGGACCTTTCGTTTTTCACAGAAGTGGACCTTCCGAATATCCAATCTGCGAATAGTATTACCGCAGTCAGACAAAAATCTGAAGGCGAAGATAAATGCGATGGCGGAAATGTCAATAAAAATTGCGTAATTCAATCGATACGCACAATACTGAATAATATACCTCGTATCCGTAACTAGGATGCGTCAGTATTCTTGTTTATCTTCGATGCAATGAGGTCAAATAACGACGTGCAGACTAGCTACTCGTGACTTGCGAGTTTCATGTTGCGAACACGCTTTTACGTGCGTGCGCGTATGTGGGGCACTTGGTGCCGCCTTGATTGGAATACAATGAGAGAGAGGTACAGCAATGGATCAGATCACCGATAAAAAAGTACAGGAAGCCGACCGCTCAAAGTGGGAAGCCGGTGCTGCCTATATCGACGGCCAGTTCATGCCGATCGGCGAAGGGAAGATTTCGATCCTCGATTGGGGTTACCGCCGCTCCGACGTCGTTTACGACGTGGTCAGCGCGTGGGACGGTGTGTTCTTCCGGATGGACGACCACCTGAAGCGTTTCCGCAAGTCGATGGACCGTTACCACTTCAAGCCGCAGGAAAGTGACGAGGAAATACGCCTGATCCTCCACAAGCTCATGGCGCTTTCCGGCCTGCGCAGCGCCTATGTCGGCATGGACTGCCTCCGCGGGACGGGTCCCCGGGGCGTCCGTCAGCCCTCGAAGGCTCGCAACTATCTTGCATGCCATGCGGTGCCCTTCACCGCCATCGCTCCGGAGGACAAGATCGAGCGCGGCCTCCACATGGCAGTCTCGTCCGTCCCTAGGATTTCGACCGCCAGTGTCGATATGACGGCGAAGAACTTCCACTGGGGCGACATGAACCTGGCGATGTTCGAAGCAGAGGAAAAAGGCGCAGATTATCCGATCCTTCTCGACCTCGCGGGTTGCGTCACCGAAGGTCCGGGCTTTAACGTCTTCATCGTCACGGAGGGCAAGGTCGCAACGCCCGACTACAACATGCTCGAAGGTGTCAGCCGCGCCTCCGCTCTCGAGGTCTGCAAGGAGCTTGGGATCGAAACTGAAATCCGTAAGATTTCCGCGCGGGAGCTTCGTGAGGCGGATGAAATCTTCATCACCACCACGGCCGGCGGTGTCGTCGGGGCCAGCCGCATTGACGGCCGGATCATGAACAACGACCGCCCCGGTCCCATCAGCTCCAAGGTTCGCGAGACCTACCTCGCGAAGCGCAAGAGCGGCTGGCACGGCGAGCCGGTGCGATACGATCTGGCCTAAGATCGAGCATCTGCGGAGGCGCGGCGGGATCATACCGCCGCCGTTCCAAACAAGGCGGTGGCGCTTCATTGGTTGCGCCATCGCGGACCAAAAACCGGGGACGAGACATGGCTGAAAGCAATCGACTGTCGCAGGGGGAGGCGGAGCCGGGTCTCTACCGGCCGCGGCTTGGGGCCTGCACCTGGGCCTACCTTTGGCGACAGGGCATCGTCGATACTTTGCGGACCTTCGACAGGCTTGGGTTGAGAACGATAGACATCATTACTGTTCCGCCCCACCCGTTCCCGTCCGCGATGTCGGCCGAGGAAAGAAGCGCACTGGCACGCAGTGCCGCAGAACTTCAAGTCAGCATCGAAACGCTGAACGTCCCCAGCACCGACGTCAATCTCTGCAGCGTAAACGAAGATACGCGCCGTTTCACGATCGACCAGCTGACATCCATAATCGCTCTTGCGAGCGATCTGTCCGCTCCGATGATCACCTGCGTTCCCGGACGCCGGTTGAATTTCAACGCGCCCTCGATCGAGCAAAGCCTCGGCTGGCTCTCCGGCTGCCTCGATGAGCTTATTCCCGTGGCTGAACGTGCGGGCGTGAAAATCCTGTTTGAGCTCCACCCTATGAGCTGCTTGCCAAATACCTCATCGCTTTGCGGCTTTCTCGACCGGTATGGTTCCCTGAAGCTCGGTCTGGCTCTCGATGTCACCAATGCTGTCTTCGTGGGAGAAGATCCCGTGCAGTCGATCCTGGCGTCGGGCCCGCACCTGCGACAGCTCCATCTTTCCGACGCGCGGACCGGCCAGTGGGCGCATGACGTCGTCGGTTCGGGAGATCTGGATTTCGGAAGCATCTTCGACGCCCTGAAGACAATCAGCTTCCGCGGCACGAGCATCATCGAAATTACCTGCGACGATCCCGACACCGGCTTCGCCGCAAGCCGCCGCCTGCTGTCAGAGGCTGGCTGGCAAGCATAGCGACCCGGCAAAGAAGCAACCAGAAGAAAGGGAACACATGACCCTGCCCATCGCCGTCAACACGATCAGCGACACTTGGACCGTTCCGATGGAGGAGTCGCTTCAGCGGCTCGCGGGACATGGCTACCGACATTTCGACGTTATGGTAAGCCCGGCTCATCTCGACACGGAAAACCTGACTCCTGTCGATTTCCGGCGGCTGCGCAAGCTGCTGAAGGATGAAGGGCTGCAAATCATTTCGCTAACGACGCAGAGCCTCGACCACAATTTCGCCAGTCCGCGCGCCGAAATCCGGGCAATGACAACAGGCTTCACAAAGTCGATGCTGAACACGGCCAGTGAGCTGGAGGTGCCGGGCATCGTGGTGGTCAGCGGTCGCTACAACCCGTTGAACGCCCCGCCGCGTGCCCAGTTGGAAGGCTGGCTCCGCGAAAGCCTGGAGGCCATCGTCCCTTTCGCGGAAAAGGTTGGGGTAAAGCTCTTCCTCGAGAATGTTCCAATGGGCGTTCTGCCGACGGCGGACCTGCTGATGCAGTGGGTGAAGGAAATCAACAGCCCTGCGCTGACGATCTGCTATGACGTCTCGAATGGTCATTTCATCAAGGAGGATGTCGCTCAGGCAGTGCGTCTCGTGGCGCCGAAGCTCGACCTTCTCCATCTTTCCGATACGACCCAGGAGGCGTGGCGCCACGATCCCATCGGCACAGGAACGATTGACCATGCCGCGGTCGCCAAGGTTCTACTGGAGATCGGATTCGACCGCTTCAGCGTCATCGAAATTCTTGCTGCCAACCCCATTCCGGTGATCCTTTCCAACCATGACATCCTCACCGGGATGGGCTGGGAGAAGCGGCGCGGCGCTGCAGCGTGACACAAGGCGGAACGAAGCGAACCTCCACCGATCGCAGACACTGCTCAAAGAGATGCCGATGAAAGTTATTGTTCTAGGCGCCGGTATCATCGGCGTCACATCCGCCTATCAGTTGGCGAAGGCGGGAAACGAGGTCATCGTCATTGATCGTCAACTGGGACCGGCTCTGGAAACCAGTTTCGCCAATGCCGGCGAGGTATCCTTCGGCTACTGCTCCCCATGGGCGGCTCCGGGGATCCCGCTGAAGGCGGTCAAGTGGATGTTCATGGAGCATGCACCGCTGATCTTGAGGCCCCGAGCGAATGGAGCCATGGTTTCATGGCTCTTTAAGATGCTGTCGAACTGCACTGCGGACCGCTATGCGGTAAACAAGAGCCGCATGCTGAGGCTCTCGGAATACAGCCGGCTGTCGCTTGCCGACCTGCGCAAACAGACGGGGATCGCCTATGACGAACGTATGCAGGGAACTCTGCAGCTGTTCCGCACGCAGGAACAGCTCGATGCTTCCGCAAAGGACGTCGAGGCGCTGGCTGCGGATGGCATTCCCTACCGGGTGCTTGATCGGGACGGATGTATCGCAGTTGAGCCGGCGCTGAGCCATGTTCGCGACAGCTTCGTCGGAGGCTTGCTCACTCCGAACGATGAAACCGGAGACTGCTTCAAGTTTGCCCAGGCGCTTGCGCTCAAGGCGAAAGAGCTCGGCGTCCGCTTCCTCTACGGGACGAGGGTCAAGGCTCTGGAAGTGGATGCAGGGCGGGTGCGTGGAGTGGTTACGAACCAGGGAATCCATCGGGGTGAGGCCGTTGTTGTCGCGCTAGGAAGCTACTCACCGCTGCTTCTGAAGCCGCTTGGCGTGAGGCTGCCCGTCTATCCCGTGAAGGGCTATTCGCTGACGATACCGATTACAGATGCTTCTCGCGCGCCGGAATCCACGGTGCTCGATGAAACCTACAAGATCGCCATCACCAGGCTTGGCGATCGTATACGCGTCGGCGGCATGGCCGAAATATCAGGCTATACAACAGACCTGGGACCGGCGAGGCGTCGGACGCTCGAATATTCCGTCAACAGCCTGTTTCCTGGAGGGGACGTATCCCAAGCCAGTTTCTGGTCCGGGCTTCGTCCGATGACACCGGATGGAACGCCGGTCATCGGGCAGACCCGGATCGGCGGTCTTTTCCTCAACACCGGCCATGGTACGCTTGGCTGGACCATGAGTTCGGGCTCTGCCAGGATTCTCGCCGACCTCGTAGGCGGCCGCACGCCGGAGATCGACACATCCGATCTGTCGATCAGACGCTATGCGAACGGATAAAGGCCGCAACTGGACCTATCGTTTTCGTCGCTATTGGACCTTTCAGTCGTTAAAAGTGACTCTATGATCCAAAAAGGGAACTGAGACCGGACAAAGATGACTGGCCACAGAAGCCAGCACGATCCGTCGCGCATGGCACAAAGGCCGCTACAGCGCGGGCCGCTGCCCGCACTCCATCTTCATCAGACATGTCAGTTCAAGGATGACGTGCAGGATGATTTTCAGATCAGCGATTATTGGGAGGCGAAACGGCGAATGCTCGAAGTAAGCAAGCTCTCCGCAGGATATGGGCGTCTTACCGCCCTCAAGGGTATCGACATCAAGGTCGAGAAGGGTGACACCGTTTTCGTGGTCGGACCGAACGGCGCCGGCAAGTCGACGCTCCTAAAGACGATTTCCGGCTTGATGGCGCCAACCGCGGGTCAGATCACCTTTCAAGGCAACCGCATCGAGGGCAGGGCGCCGGAACAGCTCTGCCGTAGCGGTCTCGCCCTGATCCCCGAGGGTCGGCACATCTTCAAGACATTGACGGTGGCGGAGAATCTCCGCGTCGGGTCGATGATCCGGAAGAATTCGCCGGAGTTGCGAGCCGATGTGGAGATGGTGCTCGACACGTTCCCGATCCTGCGCCAGCGGTACAACGGCATTGCGGGTCATCTTTCCGGCGGCGAGCAGCAACAACTTGCAATCGCCAGGTCGATCCTGCAGCGCCCCGCCATGCTGATGATCGACGAGCCGTCACTCGGACTGGCCCCGCTCGTCATCGATCAGGTTTACGAAAATTTGCGGCGGCTCAACCAGGCGGGCTTGACATTGCTGATCGTCGAGCAATCGACCGGGCGCATTATGGAGCTCGCGTCGCGCATCTATGTCCTGCGCAACGGGCACGTGGTGCTGGAAGGTACGCCAGACAAGCTGAAAGACGGCGATGCGCTCGACGCTGCCTATTTCGGCTTCTCGTCGGATGCGGCTTGACGGCCAGCAGGCGCTCTGATTTTCAGCCTTCTGGCTGAACGTCAGCAAATTTGTATGAGACGACAGATGCCCGATCCCGTGCAGGGGCGGGCCAGTGGCAGCGTATGCATGCCTTTCTGCAGGGACGGCAGCAGAATCGCGCGGCTTTGGGACCCTTGCATAACGGAGGTTGGAATGCAGTCGAAGCTGATAGAGAAACGCGATCTCAAATATCTCCTGGATGCGGCTCAGGCGCCGATCGACGAGATTTCCACTGGACAGGAAGTCACGATCGAGTGCGAGATCAACTGCAATGGCGGGGTGATCACCTCGATCGACAGCGTGGTTCGGCACGAGGACATCGTCTATCCCTACGTCAACCCCCTGACAGGACCCATCACGGTCAAGGGCGCCAAGAAAGGACAGGTTCTGAGCGTCAAGATCCTGTCGATGGATCTAGATCCACTCGGATACAGCGGGCTCGACTCCACCGCCGGCCTCTTCCCCAACATGATCTGGGGCGACCAAGCCGGCTACCCGATGACCCGGGTCATGAAGATCGAAGACAATATCATCCATTGGGATGATACACGGCGGATCCCGATCGCACCGATGATCGGTGTGTTAGGCGTGGCGCCCGCCTTCGACAACCACATGAGCATCGATAACGGAATGCACGGCGGGAACCTCGATGTGCAGGAAATCGGCGAGGGCGCCGTCGTGCACTTACCCATCAACCACGACGGTGCCCTGCTTTACATCGGAGACTGCCACGCCCGGCAGGGTGATGGTGAAATTAGCGGCATGGGGCCTGTGGAAGTTGCCGCGCGGGTAACTCTTGTGGTGGAGACCCGCGACCGGCCAAAGCGAATGACCTGGCCAAGGTTCGAAACCCCGACCCATATCGGCACAATCGCCTGCGCCAAACCGCTCGAGGACGCCATGCGGCTGTCATATCGGGAAATGATCTACTGGCTGGCGGACGAGTACGGGCTCACCGAGCCGGATGCCTACATGTTCCTCGGAACGGTCGCGGAGGGTCGGGCGACACAGCTTGCCAATCCGAAATCAACCTACGTCTGCAAGGTCGCCAAGAATCTGGTGTAGCACCCGTTGAAGCGGGTGTTTGCTTCTGACGCACCCTGGGCGCCGCACATTCTTGCGGCACCCGAGACAGAATTTCCGGCCGATGGTCGACGGCCTGCAATAGACCTGCCGACACCGAACTGGACCAGTCGTTTTTGCCAATATTGGACCTTTCGCTCGTCAAGTCCAGGCATATGATGCCTCTATCGTGATCCAGAAGGGCACGTCGACCATGTAAAAGATAGTCGAATAACCAAAACAAAGGGAACTGCCATGACGCCAAAACTTGTGAACTATCTTAGCCTTAGCGCCGGCTGCCTTTCGCTGGCACTCCTTGTTTCTACAGCTTCGGCGCAGGACAAGGAGCCGCTTAAGATCGGCTTCGCTGCCGCGCTTTCCGGCTGGATGGCTGCCTATGACGAGGAGCCGCACAGGGCGGCGGTTCTGAAGATCGAGGAGATCAACAAGGCCGGGGGTCTACTGGGGCGGCAGATCGAATACAAGGTCATTGATACAAAAACCGACCAGACGCTTGCGACCAGTGCCGCGAACTCGCTTGTCGACTGGGGCGCCAACATGATGATCGTTCCTCCGGACTACGACTATGGGTCTCCTGCGGCACTCGTGGCGCAGAATGCAGGGCTTATCGCAATCTCGACGGGTGCTAGCGATCCGAAGATGGGAGTTCAGGGGGTTGGTCCCTTAGTGTTCACCGCACATACGGCCGGCCAGGTGGCGGGCATCGTCATGGCCGAGTACGGGCATGAGAAGCTCGGCGCGAAGAGCGCCTATATCCTTGAAGACGTCTCGATGGAGGCGACCAAATCCTCCTGTGCAGGCTTCACTGCGGCATGGAATAAGGTCGGCGGGGAGCTTGCAGGGCGTGACACGTTCCAGAGGGACGATCCGTCAATCGCTGCACAGATCACGCGCATCAAGGCTCTGTCCAAGGCACCGGACGTCATCTTCATGTGCAGCTCGATGCCTGAAGGTCCTGCAGCCGTCCGGCAGATCCGGGCTTCCGGTATCGAGACTGTGATCCTCTCCGACACGGGCATGAGCGGCAATTTCTGGCTCAACTCGGTTCCGGGACTCAAGGACTTCTATGTTCCGACCCTGATGTCAATCACCGGGGACCCGCGTCCGGAGGTCAACAAGTTCGTGGAGGCTTACAAGGCGCGCTGGGACGCCCTGCCCACCACCGAGTTCTCGGTGCTCGGATATTGCGCCATCGAGCAGTGGTCGCGTGCGGTCGAGAAGGCGCAGTCTGTTGACTCGAAAGCCGTCGTGGATGTCATGAACTCGTTCAAGGACGAGCCGATCACCTGCGGCCCGACGACCTATACCGATCAGGTCCATATCCAGGTCAGCCGTCCGCAGCTGATCATGAAGGTGGTCGACGGCGCCTTCCAGCCTGTGGAAATGTACCGCAACAACTTCGTTCCTGACCTGAAGTTGCTCCTCAGAAGCGGACTTTGATCCACCGCCAGGTATGAATGGCGCAACCATGGCTGCGCCATTCATTCTCACCGAAGAAGCGGTTGCAGAGCATCGAAGGTTGCCGGTGGGTGGTGTGTGTCCGCTTTGCTTCAGCGTATGGTGAGGGAGGCGAGGCTTTGGCCGTCGGTCCGCTCATTGACTAAGCTACGCATCCTCGCAGCCATTTAATACTCTCATGGAGATCTGGGCCTCCTATGAATAAAAGTCAGAAAAAAACGCTTGAAGCCAACGACATCCATGTCGACTTCGGCGGCATCAAGGCCCTCGGCGGCGTGACCCTGACACTCAATTCGGGTGACGTGCTTGGGCTGATAGGACCGAACGGCGCCGGCAAGACCACGATGGTGAACGTGCTAAGCGGCTTTCAGAAGCCGAAGCCCGGCTGGGTCAAGGTTGACGGCGAAGATGTCTCTACGCTTTCCGCCCGCAAGATGGCGCAGGTCGGCATCGCGCGCAGCTTCCAGGCCGCACGGCTGTTCCGCGGACTGACCGTGCTACAGAACCTCGTGATCGCAGGCCTTGGCATTGGCATGTCGAGCAAAGCTGCGACCAAGCAGGCACGCGACATCCTGGACTGGATGGGCTACCGCGGTGGCCACGACCGTCAGTGCAGCGCGCTCCCATACAGCGACGAGCGGCGGATCAGCATTGCTCGCGCGCTGGCGCTCCAGCCGTCCTTTGCGCTTCTCGATGAGCCTGCCTCTGGCATGAACGAGGAAGAGTGCGAACATCTTATGGAGACGATCGTCAACATCCCGAAGCACTTCGGCTGCGGAGTCATGCTAATTGAACACAATATGCAGGTCATCATGGGGGTTTGTAATCGAATCCACGTGCTGGATGGTGGAAAGAGTCTTGCGGAAGGAACGCCCGAGGAGGTCAAGAAAGACCCGAACGTCTTGCGCGCCTACCTCGGCGAAAAGAACACGCGCGACGACGCAGTGATTTAGGGGGACGTTATGACTTACTTTATACAGGTGTTGATTGACGCCATTTCGCTCGGAAGCCTTTATGCGCTCGTCGCCCTAGCTATCGGGCTTGTGTTCGGCGTCATGCGGCTCATCAACTTCGCTCAGGCCGACTACATCACCATCGGCGCTTATTCCCTTGTTATCCCGACAGCCTCCATCACCCCTCCGCTTCTCCTGGGCGCGCTTCCAGCTGTTGCCATGGTGATCAGTGTCGTGGCGGTCGTCACGGTGCTCGCTCTGTTGACGGAACGCCTCGCGTTCCGTCCGCTGCGCAGTTCCGATCCCACCACGCTGTTGATCTCCTCGTTCGCCGTCAGCTACTTTCTGCAGAGCCTCATCATACTTGTGCACGGCGGCCGGCCCAAGACGGTCAGCATCGGCGATTCCCTGACGGGGGCGGTGGAGATGTTGGGGGTTCGCATTCCGGGGGTCCAGCTTCTTACGATGGCAGTTGCGCTCACGCTGCTCATCTGCCTCGTGCTTTTTCTCAAGAAGACGCCGATGGGCGTTCAATTGCGCGCTGCTGCAGAAGATTTCCAGATGGCGCGTCTCCTCGGCGTGCCCGCGAACAAGGTCATTGCGATCGCCTTTGCGATCAGCGGCCTGCTCGGCGGAACCATCTCACTGCTGTTCGTCGTCCAGACGGGTACGCTCGACATCAAGATCGGCATGATGCCAACGGTCTATGCCTTCTTCGCCACCGTCATTGGCGGCATCGGGTCACTGCCAGGCGCGGTGCTCGGAGGGTACATCGTCGGAATCATCAGCGTGCTTCTGCAATCTTATCTGCCAGAGGAAATGCGTGCCTTCCGTGATGCGGGCGTCTTCTCGCTGGTCATCCTGATTTTGCTCATGCGGCCGCAAGGCTTGCTCGCCACCAAGGCGTCCAAGGAACGAGTATGATGCGTGTTTTCGAACGTTACTTCCCTGTCATCGCGCTGATCGCGCCGCTGCTGATCATCGTCTTCGTTATTCAGCAGACCGGTTCTTCGAACGTGCGGTATGTGGCCACCGAAGCGCTTCTGCGCCTCTCCTTCGCCGTTGCGCTTTACATTTTCGCCGGCAATTCGGGCATCATGTCGTTCGGGCACATGACGTTCTGTGCCATCGCGGCCTATGCGTCCGCCTGGCAGACCTGCTGCACGCTTCTGAAGCCGATCACCATGTCCGGACTGCCGTCATTCCTGCGCGACAACACGTTCTCGCTGTTGCCTGCAGCTTTGAACTCCATCGGGCTTGCGGGCGCGGCGGCTTTCTTGTCAGGTTTGGTCCTGATGCGGCTTTCGAGCCTCGGCGCCTCCATTTCAACGCTGGCGCTGATGTTCATCCTGAACGTCGTTTATTCGAACTGGACCTCGGTCACGATGGGCAAGTCGACCATTGTCGGTCTTCCGGTTTACGTGTCGATCTGGGTCGCGCTGGGCTTCGCCATCCTTCTGATCATCATTGCCTACCTCTACCAGAACTCCCGATGGGGCCTCATGCTGAGGGCAACGCGCGAGGACGAAGTCGCGGCGTCGGCGTCGGGTGTATCGCTTTACTGGAGCCGCGTCATCGCCTTTACCCTGTCCGGCTTCGGCGCGGGTCTCGCGGGCGTCCTTTATGCGCACTTCATGGGAACGGTCTCGATCAGCACCTTCTTCCTCGATCAAACCTTTCTGATCGTAGCGATGCTTGTTGTCGGGGGAATGCAGAGCCTTGCCGGGGCCGTGGTCGGCGTAACCTTCATCAGCGTCGTCATCGAGGTGTTCAGGCGAGCTGAGGCAGGCTTTGCCGTTGGCGGCATGGACATGTCCATTCCGCGGGGCTCCCAGGAGCTCATCCTGGCGGCGGTAATGCTCCTAATCCTCATATTCCGCAAGAGCGGGATCATGGGCGGGCGCGAAATCGCCTGGCCATGGCTGAAGAAGGACTTGGGCAAACGCGACGCCAAGGCCCGCGGCAGCAAGCAGACCGACCCTTCCTCCCCACTCGCTCAGGGTTCAGCAAAGGCCTGACCTGTGATGCAGGCGGCGGCAAAGGCCACGACCATCAAACATGCTACGGCGGTCTCGCCGTGGCGCCGACGCCAGATCAAATATGCCGCTGCGGCATTTCCGCGGTGCGGCCGATAGAATGGAGAGAATAATGACGTCCAGAATGATCCCGAAAGAAAATCTCAAGTACGAGCTGTCGTCCAAAGACGCTTTCATCGACAGCATCCAGCTGGGGGAGGAGGTCACCGTCGATTGCGAGATCGCCTGCAACGGTGAACTGGTCGCGTCGATGGATCGGACCATCACCCTTGAGGATTTCAAGTATCCATTCTTCAACCCGTTGGTCGGCCCGATCGAGATTAAGAACGCCAAGGCCGGCCAGGTCCTGTGTGTGAAGATCAAAGCTATCGACGTGAACGAGATCGGTTTTACGGGCCTGATGCCGCATAGCGGCCTTTTCCCAGACTGGATCTGGGACCGCAAGGCCGAATTCACCCAGTTCAAGCGGGTGCGCGTTGCGGATGGAAAAATCCAGTGGGATGAGAAGCGCTCTATTCCGACTGCACCTATGATCGGCGTTATCGCCGTCGCGCCGGCCTTTGGCAGCACGCTGAGCGTCGATCTCGGCGAGTATGGCGGAAATCTCGATGTTCAGGAAATCGCGCCCGGAGCGACGGTCTATCTGCCGGTCAACCATGACGGCGGCTACCTTTATGTAGGTGACTGCCATGCCCGACAAGGCGACGGCGAAGTGGCCGGGTTTGGAGCCATCGACATCGGGGCCAAAGTGACGTTGTCGGTGGACGTGAAGGACCGCCCCAAGCGGATGACCTGGCCGCGTTTCGAAAACGAGACGCATATCGGCGCCATCGGGTGCTCCCGCACGCTCGAGGACGGCATGCGCGTCGCGTACCGCGAGATGATCTACTGGCTTGCAGACGAATACGGCTTCACTGAAGCGGAGGCCTACCTGCTGCTCGGGACTGTCGCCGAAGGTCGCGCGACGCAAATCATGAATCCAAAAACCACCTATATCTGCAAGGTGCGCAAGGATCTTATCAAGTAACGAGACTTCCGGAGGCGTGAACGACGCTTCCGGGTAATCACGGTTCTTCGGAAAGCGGGCCGTCGCCACAGGCGACGCTGTTAAAGAAAGTAGTGTTGACGAGGACGCTGGTCGCGTACCGGCGATGGCGTTCTGTTGCCTGCGCATTTTGGAAATGCGGCAGCTGAGGATGCGGGAGACGTCGAAGCTCCGCGATCAAACGGAATGGGAGGAAGGCTGTGGATGCCAAAGCAGCGAAGAAGATGAGCCTTGCCGTTCCGAGTCTGGCGTTTGGAGCGTCACCACTCGGAAGCATGCCAGACGTCTACGGCTACAGCGTCGAGGAGGACGTTGCGCTGGAAACCATTCGGGCAATATTTGATATTGAACCCTTCTTTCTCGATACGTCCAGGAACTACGGCTGGGGCCGGAGTGAGGAACGGATCGGGAGGGTGATCAGGGAAAGAGGCGGTGTTCCAGCCGGTTCCGTTCTTGCAACGAAGCTCGACCGCGACTTCGAAACGAACCGGTTCGATGCAGCCGTGGCACGGCGTTCGTTCGAGGAGAGCCTCAAAGCACTTGGCGTAGAGCGCATCGACATCCTTCATTTGCACGATCCGGAACATTGCGCCGACCTCGATGAGGTGACGCGCAAGGGTGGCGCGATCGACGAACTCTTCCGGATCAAGGAGGAGGGCCTTGTGGGACACGTTGGTTTAGCTATGGGAAAGATGTCCCAGCTACAGGACCTGCTGTCGCGGTGGGACTTCGACATCGTGCTTAGTCACAGCCGGTTCACGCTGCTCAACCGCCAAGCGGACACGCTGTTCGACGAGGCGCATCATCGCGGCATCTCGATCTTTAACGCCGCCCCGTACGCCAGCGGCGTGCTCGCAAAGGGATCAGGAACAAGCAGGCGCTTGTTCTACCAAGACGCCACAGACGAACAACTGCAGCCGGTCCGGAAACTTGAGGACATTTGCTCCCGGTACGGCGTGCCACTTGGCGCTGCGGCCCTTCAGTTCTCGATGCAGGATTCACGCGTCACCTCCACCATTTGCGGTGTCTCCAAACCGGAACGCGTGGCGCAGACCCTGGATTGGGCGCAATGGCCGATCCCAGCGGAAGCATGGGAAGAAATCGAAGCGCTGCCGTTCGAGACGGGTGAGCCATAAGCCCAGGCAGATCACCTACAGTATAGTTCAAAATGGAGCAGATCATGATCCACGAAATGCGTGTCTACCATGCAGCACCGAAGAAGCTACCTCAGGTGGTGCAGCGGTTCCAGAACCACACGATCCCGATCTTCAAGAGGCTGGGAATCCGTCCTCTCCAGGTCTGGACCGTTGTGATCGGCGAGGCCAACGACCAGCTTATCTACGTTCTCGAATGGCAAGACCTGGCCGAGCGCCAGGAGAAGATGGCTGCCTTTATGAAGGACGAGGAGTGGCAGAAGGTTTGGGCCGAAACGGACAAGGACGGTCCGCTGGTCCGCTACATCTCCAACCAGGTCCTTCAGCCCGTCGCGGTGGCGACCTGAGGAGGCAGCGCCTATGCCCAGACATATCGCCATCCTCAACGGACCGTCCCTCAACTATCTTGGCCAGCGTGAGCCCGAGGTCTATGGCCGCACTACACTCGCGGACATCGAGCGGATGTGCCGCGAACGCGCCGAGGAGCGTTCGCTCAATCTGGTCTTCTTCCGGCAAACCAATCATGAAGGCTTCATGATCGACTGGATTCACGAGGCTCGGGAGGCGCAGGCCGCTGTCGCCATCAATCCGGGCTCGTGGGCCACCACGTCGATCGCGATTGCCGACGCCCTCAAAATCTCCAACCTTCCGGTGATCGAGGTGCATATCTCGAACATCCACCAGCGGGAAAGCTACAGGCAGAACTCCTTCGTTTCCAAGGTCGCCAAGGGTGTCATCGCCGGCGTTGGTTTCAGAAGCTATCTCCATGCGGTGGACGCGCTCGCGGATCTTCTGCCGCTGTCGGACGACGGCCAGCTTGCAGGGCCACGGTGAAGCAGGTGGCGGCGATGTATCCTTTCACCTATAACAGTCGTCCAGCGCGAGTGATCTTCGGCTCGGGTACAGTCGCGCAACTTCCGGCGGAAGTGGAGCGACTGGGGCTGAAGCGCGTCCTCGTTCTCTCGACTGCGCAGCAGCAAGGGCAGGCGGAGGCGCTCTCCGCCTCGCTCGGCGAACGCAGCGGCGGCGTGTTCGCCGGGGCGCGGATGCATACGCCAACTGCCGTGACGGACGAGGCCACGGCGCTTGTGGTAGAAGCGGCGATCGATGGCTTCGTCGCCGTGGGCGGGGGTTCGACCACGGGGCTCGCAAAAGCCCTGGCGCTCAGGACCGACTTGCCGCAGATCATCCTGCCAACCACCTTTGCCGGGTCGGAGATGACGCCGATACTCGGTGAAACGAGGGATGGCCGCAAGGTGACGCAGTCCAACACGAAGATTCTGCCAGAGGTCGTCATCTATGATGTCGACCTCACGCTCACTATGCCGGTGCAACTTTGCGTCACCAGCGGTATCAACGCGGCCGCGCATGCCGTCGAGGCGCTTTATGCACAAGACCGAAACCCGGTCGTCTCATTGATGGCGTCTGCCGGGGTGGAGGCGCTGGTGTCAGCCTTGCCAGCCATCGTGGCCAATCCTGACGATCGGGATGCGCGGGGCAAAGCGCTCTACGGTGCCTGGCTTTGCGGCATCTGCCTGGGTTCGGTTGGAATGGCGCTCCATCACAAGCTTTGCCATACGCTTGGCGGGCTGTTCGACCTGCCGCACTCCGAAACTCACACGGTCATTCTCCCGCACGCCCTTCGCTACAATGAAGCCGCTGCGCCCGAGGCGATTGCCGCGCTGAAAAGCGCAATGGGGCAAGCCGATCCGGCGCGTACACTTTTCGACCTCGCTGCAGGCCTTGGCGCACCAACCGCCCTGCAGGACCTCGGGATGCCAGTGGAAGGCATCGGCGAGGCCGTCGAACAGGCTTTGGAGAACCCGTACTGGAATCCGCGGGACCTCGAGAAGGAGGCGTTGAGAGCACTGCTCGTTAATGCATACCGCGGCGCCCCGCCTTGATAGCGGCGACCAGCTCAACAACAGGAAGAACACTCAAGGAAACACCTATGGCTATTGTCGGAAAAGGCTTCATGATCGTATGGCATGATATCAGGGAGGAGATGGAGCCTGAGTATCATCGTTGGCACACGCGGGAGCACATGCCGGAGCGGCTCGGTGTTCCGGGTTTTCTCAGGGGGCGCCGCGGGGTCGACTGGTCCCGTGACCAGTACCGCTATCTTACTCTCTACGAAGGCAAGGATCTCGACGTGTTCGGTTCGGCTGCCTACCTCGAACGTCTGAATAACCCGACACCCTGGACCAACAAGGTCCAGCCCGCCTTCTACAACTTCATCCGTTCCGGCTGCAGCATCATCTCCACAACCGGCAGGGGCGTTGGCGGAGCGCTGATCACCATCCGGCTTTCCTTCGACGGCAGCAACGAGGCTAAGCTCGAGGCTGATGCGGCGGCGCTGACCGAACAGATCATAAAGCTCGACGGCGTCTCGAGCGTGGACTTCGGCGCATCTCGTCCGGAAGTGACCGGGGCCAAGACGCGGGAGACGGAGCTTCGCGGCCTGAACCGTGACGGTTTGTTCGACGCGGTGCTGATCGTCGACGGCATCGGTAGGCGCGAATTGGAAGAAGCCTTGCCTGCCATAGCGAAGATTCTCCAGGAGAGCGGGTGGAACTTCGGTGACGATGACAAGGCCGTCTACGACATGGCCTACATGCTCGAGCCACTGGGGCCGAGTTCATGACAGGGGAGTTGCCACAAATAAAGGTCGAGCGGGTCGAGATCGCCAGTTGCAGCCTGCCGCTAGAGCGGCCGGTGACGCTGGGCACCGTGAACGTCACGACGCGCGACTATATCTGCCTGCGCGTGGTGACGGACACCGGAATCGAAGGCTTCGCCATTGGCTACAAAAGTGGCAGCCTGCTCTTCGATTCCCTTGCTCGGCTCGCGCCGCAGATGATCGGCCATAACGTCATGATGCGCCAGGCCTTCAACCTGGCCGCAGAAAGTTCATCGGTACCGGCGCGGGCATTTTATGTGCGCGCGCTGAGCTTGATCGACGTGGCCTTCTGGGACATTGCTGCCAAAGCCGCCCGCATCCCGCTCCATGCGATGCTGGGTGGGCTGCGTACAGAGGTGGCGGCGATGCCCGTTCTCGGCTTTTCCTATACAAGTCGGTCGACCGACGAGATACGGAGCGAGATCGACAGGCATCGCGCGAGCGGCGAGACCCTGATCAAAGTGATGATCAAGGGCGACGACGCGCTTGCCAACAGCCGCTACCTGAGCGCCCTCGTGAAGGAGCTCGATGACGAGACCCGGCTGGCCGTCGACATGCATTGGTCCTTCCGCACCATTGCCGAGGCCTACGAGACCTGCAGCCGTATCGATGATCTCGGCCTAGCGTTCGTGGAGGACCCGTTCCTGCCGCAGCAGGCCGACCTGATCGGCGAGTTGCGCGCCAGGCTAAAAACGCCTGTGGCTGTGGGGGAGGATGTCTTGGATCCCTACGGTTTCGCAACTCTGATGCCCAACGTCGATATCCTTCGGATTGATGCCACGGCAAGCGGCGGCATTACGGCGGCAATGAATGCCCTTTCTCTCGCCAGTGCTTTCGGTCGGAGCGCAATTCCGCATGTCTTTCCTTATCTCCACCTGCAGCTTGCCTGCGCGAACCGTGCCGTCCGGGCGGTGGAATATATTCCGGAACACACGGGCACAGATCCCGTCCGGAAGCTGCTCAGGGGCTTTCCCACGATCGTGAACGGGAAGTTCCAGGTGTCGGGCCGGCCCGGGGTCGGCTGCGATCTTGACTGGCAGGTCGTTGGCGACAATGCCGAGGCGTCGCGCAGCTTTAGCTAGTCTCACTGCGGCCCTGTGGAACGGCCGACCTTTAACGTCGAACTGGTCGTCAGTTCGCACCAACTCAGGAAGTTGAAGCAAAATGGTTTCGGATTGGCACGATCGTCTAGCGATCAGGGATCTTCTGGAAAATTGGGCAGTGTGGCGCGATGCGGCACTGTGGGAACGGTTCCGCACTGTCTGGCACGATGACGGGAAGATGATGGCAACCTGGTTCCAAGGATCGGCGGACGAATTTATCGCGGTCAGCCGTGCCGGCTTTGAGAAAGGGGTGCGCATCCTGCATTTTCTCGGCGGGACGTCGATCGACCTCGAAGGCAGCCGTGCCATCTCTCAGACCAAGATGACCATCAGCCAGCGGGCAGAGGTCGAAGGTGTCGAGTGCGACGTCGTATGCACAGGGCGCTTCTTCGACTTCCTGGAAAGGCGGGGCGGCAAATGGGGTGTGGTCCTGCGCCAACCGATCTACGAGAAGGATCGGCTTGACCCCGTCGATCCGGCTAAGGTGCCTAAGCTGGACCGCTCCGTCCTGGAGAGTTTCCCCGTCGGCTATCGGCATCTGGCTTATCTCCAGGCCGGGATCGGCTACAAGGTGAAGAAGGACATGCCGGGCCTGACCGGACCGGAAGTCGATGCACTTTACGCGAGAGGCCGCCAGTGGTTGGCAGGCGGCGCCGCGGAATAGCCGGAGCGGCATAGGTAGGAGGAGCAGATGCGCGATCTTGATGAAAACTCGATTACCACCGAAGCGCTCTCGCGCGTGTCGGCGGCACCCGATCCTCGCATGAGGCAGATCAGCGAAGCGCTGATCCGCCACCTCCACACCTTTATCCGCGAGATAGAGCCTACTCAGGCGGAATGGGAGGCCGGCATTGGCTTCCTGACCCGCGTGGGCCAGATGTGCAACGCAAACCGCCAGGAGTTCATTCTCCTGTCAGATGCCCTCGGCGTCTCCATGCTGGTGGATGCGATCAATCATCGAATGCCTGAAGGCACAACGGAAACCACAGTTTTCGGACCCTTCTTTGTCCAGGCGCGAAAGAGCTTTCCGCTTGGAGCCAATATTGCAGAGGATCTGGAGGGCACGCCGATGCTGGTGACCGGAACTGTTTCGAGCACTTCGGGTGCTCCTCTCATAGAAGCAGACATCGATGTCTGGCATTCGGATGATGAAGGCTATTACGATGTTCAGCAGGGCGATGAACTCGCCATGCGCGGCCATTTCAGAGCCGACGACGAAGGGCGCTTCCACTTCTGGTCAGTGCGGCCGCGCTATTACCCGATACCGGATGACGGTCCGGTGGGTGACATGCTGAAGGCCCAAGGACGTCACCCATTCCGGCCGGAGCATGTCCACTTCATGGTTGCAGCCGCCGGTCATGAAACACTGGTGACGCATGTATTCGCTGAGGGCGATCCCTACCTCGACAGCGATGTCGTCTTCGGCGTGAAGAACTCGCTTGTGACCCGCTTCGTGGAGCACGAAGCGGGAACGGCGGCAGACGGGCGGATTATGAACCGAAACTATGTCCATCTCCACTACGACTTCGTGCTGAAGGCCCGCCCACCGTCAGCCCAAGCGCGCTCAAACCGGTGAACGTCTCATGAGAATGTCCCTAGCCCATCTGACAGTCCTTGACGCATCACCGCTCGAACTTCTCGATGCTGCAAAAGCGGGCGGCTTCGACGCCGCCGGCCTTCGTATCATACCGCCCATGCCAAGCGACCGGATCGTCGAGGTTATCGGCAACGAGCCACTCCTACGGTCGATCATTCGCAGGATGGAAGAAACGGGAGTGGCGATCTGGGACATTGAAGCCGTCTGGCTCACCCCCCAAACGGAGGTCTCGGCGCTACTTCCGGCCTTGGAAGTTGGTCAGCGTCTTGGGGCGCGTCATCTTCTCGTGGTTGGTCATGATCCGGTCTTCGACCGCATGACCGACAATTTTGCGGCCCTTTGCGAGCGCTGCGCAGCATTCCAACTTAAGGTGGCGTTCGAGATGATGTCTTACGTGGAGGTGAAGACGCTGCGACAGGCCAAGGCTGTCTTTGACGTCGTAAAGCCCACCAATGCTTCTTTGCTAATCGATGCCCTCCACTTCTTCCGGTCAGGAGCAACACTGGAGGACCTCGTGGGAATTGATCCCGCCCTCCTAGAATATGTTCATCTGTGCGACGGAGTCATGGCACCGCCACCCCCGGACGAACTTCGTGCTGAAGGCCGGGGCGGTCGCCTCTACCCTGGGGAAGGCGAATTCCCGCTGGTTGATCTCCTTCACGCCCTGCCAAACGGGATCGGGCTCGCGGTGGAGGCTCCCAATGCCCACCTTGCCGGTCTTGATGTCTTCGAGCGTGCGCGGCGCTGCGGCGATGCGACACGCCGATTCGCCGCTAACCTTTGAAATGCCTACTGATCGCAGCAACTCAGCCGCGGCACGATCATCTCGAATGCGGGGAGCATCGCATGCACCGGAAATTGACCGAAGTCAGCCAGACCTTCGACGTGGCGGTGCTCGGCGCGGGCGCCGGCGGCCTTTCGGCGGCAATCTTTGCAGCGCTCGAAGGTGCGCGCGTGCTGCTGGTCGAGCGTTGTGAGCATGTCGGCGGCACGTCGGCCTATTCTGCCGGTACGACATGGATCCCGCTGACGCATCACTCGAATAAGATCGGCGCCAAGGACAGCCACGAGAAGGTCGCCGATTTCCTGGACCGCGCCGTCGGTAACCACAGCCCGGCGGTACTGCGTGATGCCTTTCTGCACGCCGGGCGGGAAGTGGTCGCGACGCTGGAAGACCGCACGGTCATGCAATTCCGCGTGCGTCCCTTCCATCCGGATTACATGTATGAGCTGGAGGGGGCTTCCTGCTTCGGACGTGCCCTGGAGCCGGTGCCCTTCGATGCGAGCGTGCTTGGCGAAGACCTTAAACTGATCCGGCCGCCGATACCGGAATTCACGGTGCTTGGCGGGATGATGGTCGATCGCGACGACATCGCGCAGCTAATGAAGATCGGCAAATCCTTTCGCTCGACGGTCTATTCCGCGAAGCTGATCGCGCGCTATTACCGCGACCGGATGCGCCATGGTCGCGGGACCCGACTCGTGATGGGCAATGCCCTGATTGGCCGGCTGCTGCTCGCGGCGCTGAAACTGAACGTCACCATCCTCACGAACACCGAGACGGTTTCTCTGATCGGAAACGGAGATGGCATTACCGGGGTGCTGCTCGGCCAGGATGGGAACGAGCGGACTGTGGCGGTCGCAGGCGGCGTGATCCTCGCGACCGGCGGCTTTGCCCAGCACAAGGCCATGCGGGCGGCGAAACTGCCGCATCCGCTTCCCGAATTCAGCCCATCGGCGCCGGGCAGTAACGGCGCTTTGCACGAACTCGCCTTCGAAGCCGGAGCGTATCACGGCGAGACCGCGGCGCAGCCCTGCTTCTGGGCGCCAGTTTCCCGCCGCAGCCGCAAAGACGGCTCGATAGCCGTCTTTCCGCATTTCGTCTTCGACCGCTCGAAGCCCGGCATCATCTCGATCGGGCGCGACGGTCGCCGTTTCGTGAACGAGAGCACGAGCTATCATCGCTTCGTTTCGGCCATGTATGCCGCAAACAGGGATGGCAGCCACATACCGGTCTATCTGGTGGCGGACGCCGAGGCGCTGAAGAAATACGGCCTCGGCATGATCCGTCCGCGCGGCAATATCCGCCCGTTCCTGGCCGATGGCTACCTGACCAAGGGCACGACGCTCGACGAACTGGCGGCAAAGCTCGGTATCGATGCCGATGGGCTGAAGGACAGCGTAAGCCGCATGAATGCCTATGCGAAGACCGGTATCGATGCGGATTTCGCCCGCGGCACGACCGTCTATGAAAAGGCGAACGGCGATGCGGCTTATGGCCCGAACCCGAGCCTCGGCGCACTCGACACCGCGCCCTTCTATTCGGTCCGGCTCTGGCCGGGAGACATCGGATCGGCGACAGGTCTTGTCGGCGACGAAAACGGGCGCCTGCTGCGTCGTGACGGATCCGTCATAGAGGGGCTCTATGCCTGCGGTAACGACCTGCAGTCGATCATGGGCGGCATCTATCCGGGACCGGGCATCACCATCGGTCCCGCCATCGTTTTCGGCGCGCTGAGCGGCCGGCATGCGGCAAGACGGAAGAGCGAAGGCGCACGTGCGGGGGGCGGGCTGCCATCGGCCGTCGGCAAACAATGGAAACGAGTTCGAGCAAGCGGAGTTAACCCATGAAAAGGTCGATAGAGACCTATTCATTAGCGGCGAATTGCCGGAAAAGTTCGCGGCCATCCCCCAGGTGGGCTTCAGCGGCGTCGAAATCTTCGAGAACGATTTTCTCGCCTTTGACGGGACGCCCGCCGATGTCGGGCGCATGGTCAGGGATCACGGTCTGGAGATCACACTCTTCCAGCCGTTCCGCCACTTCGAGGCCACGCCGGAGCCGCATCGGTCGCGTCTCTTCGACCGGGCGGAACGCAAGTTCGACATCATGCCGCAACTGGGCACCGATTCTGGTCTGCTCGAATATTTCGCTGATCGCGCTGGGCGGCATCGACCGCGCCGTGGCGGGGGGGCAAAATGCGGGCTGAAAGTGGGCTACGAGGCACTTGCCTGGGGCCGCTACATTTTTCGATCACCGCGACGCCTGGGAGGTCGTGCGGCGCACGGACCCTCCGAATATCGGGCTGATCCTGAACAGCTTCCACACCCTGTCGCGGCAGATCGACATGGACCTGCTCTACTGGAGCCGCCATTTCCGCACATGCCGGGCGAGGGCGACCTGCCGGTCGAGGCCTTTATCAGAGCCATCGCCGAAACCGGATATGACGGATACTTCTCGCTGGAAATCTTGAACGACCAGTTCCGCGGCGGGTCGGCCGAGTCGATCGCAGCCGACGGCCACCGCTCGCTGATCACGCTGGCGGAGAACTCCACGAATGCGACGCCCTTCACCGGACTGCGGACGGGCATTGGCGGCACCGGCAGTGCCGACGCGGCTCACCCGGTCGCCCAGCGAAGCGGATGCGGCCGCAGTGGCGGGCATCCTGCGCACGCTCGGCTTCAGGAAGACCGGAAGACCGCGCAGCATCGCAGCAAAAAGGTCAGCGTCTCCTTCCAGGGTAGTATCCGGCAGCTCTTGAATACCCAGGAACACGGGTTTGCCCGAGCCTCCTACACCATTCGCGGCACTTCGGCCTATGCGATGGCGATGACCGTCGATGATGCGCATGACGCGTTGGACCGGGCAGCCGCGCTCGGCGCAGAAATCTTCAGCCAGCCGGTGGATGCCGGCTCAGCACCATCCCGGCCATTCGCGACGTGGGCGGAGGGCTGATCTATCTTCTCGACGTGAAAACCGATCTCGGCCGCATCTGGGACATCGACTTCGTCCCCGTCGAGGATGGAGAAGGACGCATGACGCCCGTCGGCTGCGGGTCGACCATGTTGCCCAGACCGTCGCCTACGAGGAAATGCTGACCTGGGTCCTGATCTACACGTCCATCTTCGCGACGCCGATGGTCGACATCATCGATCCGTCGGCATCATGCGCAGCCAGGTCGTCGAAAGCCCCTCGGGTTCGCTACGCATCACCCTGAACGGGCGGAGAACCGCCGCACCCTCGCGGACCATTTCATTGCGGAGACCTTCGGCCCGGCATCCAGCCCGCTTTCGAGACCGACAACATTTTCGAAACGGCGGCGGCCCTGAGTCCAAACGGCTTCATGCCGCTGCCGATCTTGCCGAATTACTACGGTGATGTCGAGATGCGCTTAGGGCTCGATCCGGAGCTGGCCGAAAGGCTGACGGCGGCAAACATCCTGTATGATCGCGACGGCCATGGCGAATATTTCAAGCTCTACAGCGGCACCTATGGCGAGGACTTCTTCTTTGAGATCGTCCAGCGGCGCGACTATCTCGGCTACCGTGGGGCCAATGCGATCTTCCGTATGCCGCGCTGAAGAAGCGCGGATCGGAAGGGCTGGCTGCATGAGGGTATGCCCCATGAGCATATTGGTTTTGAAACGATCCTCAGGCGCCCCTGCAGCAGACCCGATACATCTCCTTCCGTCCGGCGAAGATCGACAGGATCGTTTTCAATCGAAGCATCAGGCTCGTGTCGATGGCATCCTGGCTGGTGGAGTCGAAATGGACGTGGCCGGCGGCATCGCCGCCCACCGCCTGCCGCAACCTCGATTTCGGCATCGCCGAGAAGACCCGGCAGGAAGGGATGGTCGGAGGGGAAACGAGCCTCATATATCCACTTAAGCTTTACTCCGGCGAGCTGAAAGGACAGGGCGTCAGATGTCCAGAAAGACTGTTTCCTTCGGTCCCTGAAGATGGATGTCGAGCGTATAGAAGTTTCCGTCCCGCTGCGCGACCATCGTCTCGACGCGCTGACGGTGCTCGATGCGCAGCAACAGCGGGTCGACGGCATTGGCCGCGGCTTCGTCTGAGAAGTAGATGCGCGTATGCAGGCCGATATTGATGCCCCGTGCGACGATCCACAGCGTGACATGCGGCGCCATCAAGCGGCCGTCCTTGAACGGGACCTTGCCGGGCTTGATGGTCTCGAATTGGAAGTAACCGTCTTCGCCGCTGGTCGGGCAGCGGCCCCAGCCGGTGAAATTGGGATCGGCCGCGCCGCGCATTTCGGACGGGCTGTTGTAGAGGCCGGCGCCGTCCGCCTGCCAGATTTCAGCAATCGCGTCGCGCACCAGCGTATCGGCGCCATCGAAGATGCGGCCACGAATGATGATGCGTTCGCCGAGGGTCTGGTCGTTGACCATGGCGGTGCCGAGATCGTCGCCATAGACGCCGCGCATGTCGCAGAAATTCGGGGTCAGTCCGATATGGACGTAGGGACCAGCGGTCTGAGACGGCGTTTCCTTCAGCCTGTGAAGCTCCTGGACCATCAGTTGCCCACCAGCCGGTTCTCGAAAAGGGTCGATCGCCGTCCGCGCAGGACGATGTCGAACTTGTAGGCGCGGGCATCCATCGGGATTGTCTGGCCCCAGTCGAGCGGCGCAATCAGTTGTTCGATCGCCGCGCGATCCGGAATCGTGTTGACGATCGGACATTTCCAGATCATCGGATCGCCCTCGAAATACATCTGGGTGATCAGGCGCTGGGCAAAGCCGTGGCCGAACACCGAAAAGTGGATATGGGCGGGGCGCCAGTCGTTGACGCCGTTCGGCCATGGATAGGGGCCAGGCTTGACGGTCCGGAAGGCATAATGTCCGTCATCGTCGGTGATCGCGCGGCCGCATCCGCCGAAATTCGGGTCAATCGCCGCCAGATAGGTTTCCTTCTTGTGCCGGTAGCGACCGCCGGCATTGGCCTGCCAGAACTCGAGAAGTGTGCCGCGGACCGGCCGACCCCGTTCGTCCAGCACACGACCATGGACGACGATGCGTTCGCCGATGGCGCTTTCGCCCGGCCGGGCGTAGTTGTGGATCAGGTCGTTGTCCAGTTCGCCGATCATCGAATGGCCGAAAACCGGGCCAGTCATTTCCGAGATCGTGCCGTCGAGGGATAGCAAGGCACGCTGCGGCGAGCGCAGAATCGACGTCTTGTATGCCGGCGTCTGGGCCGGGGCATGCCAGGCGCGGTCACGCGCGAAAAACGCACCGGTCTCCGGCCTCTGGTTCGAACTGGCGGACATCTTTAGGTCTCCTCCCTCGATGTCTTATCGGCATCCATCTCATCATAGACACGCTTGGCGATCTTGATGGCGTGATTCGCGGCCGGCACGCCGGCATAGATGGCGACATGTAACAGGGCCTCGCGGATATCTTCCGGAGAAGCACCGGTATTGGCGGTGGCGCTTACATGCATAGCAAGCTCATCGTCCTGGCCGAGCGCGGCAAGCAAAGCGATGGTGACCATCGAACGCTCACGCTTCGTCCAGTGGTTGCCGGACCAGACAGTTCCCCAGGCGGCTTCGGTGATGAGCTGCTGGAAAGGCCGGTCGAAACCGGTCGTCACCGTCTGCGCCCGGTCGACGTGGGCGTCACCCAGCACGGAGCGGCGGGTTTTCATGCCCTGGTCGAATCTCTCGTTCTTTTCGAAATGGTCCGCCATCGGTCAGTGCTCCGGCAAGGTCTTGAGAAAATCGCCGACCGCCTGCGCATAGGCACGCGGCTGTTCAACGCATGGAATATGGCCGCAATCCGGAATGATAACGAAGCGGCTGGCGGGAATGAGGTTGGCCAGCGAGTGCACCAGGGCGGGCGGCGTCGACCCATCCTGATCGCCCGCCACGCAGAGCGCCGGCACGGTGATGCGGCCTGCCTCTTCGGTGAAATCCGCATCGCGAATGGCGGCGCAGGTGCCGCTGTAGCCGGCTTCCGGCTGTTGCGAGAGCATGTTGCGCGCGCCGGCATAGGTGGCATTGTCCGGCTGGCGGAAGGCCGGCGTGAACCAGCGCTCCATCACCGGATCAACCAGCGAGGCAAGGCCATCGGCGGTGATCTTGTCGATGCGCGCATTCCACATCTCGGCGGCGCCTATCCTGTGGGCGGTGTTGCTGAGCACCAGCGCGCGGGCAAGATCGGGCCGGCGCGCATAAAGACCTTGGGCGATCAGGCCGCCGACCGACAATCCCCAGACGATGGCGCTTTTCACACCCAGATGATCGAGAAGCGCGATCAGGTCGCCGACATGATCGTCTATCGAACAGGGGGAGCGGCCGACATCGGAAAGCCCATGGCCGCGCTTGTCGTGCAGGATGAAAGCATACTCGTGGCCAAGCTCCTCGATGACCGCATCCCAGATGCGGAAATCCGTGCCGAGCGAATTGATGAAGGCGATAACCGGCCTGCGGCTGCCCGACCCTAATGCGCGATAGTGGATCACGTTCTCGCCGACGCGCAGAAAATGCATGATGTGCTCCTCCTGCGGACGATATTGCAACGGGTTCAGGTTAAGTAAAATGACATTATCGGCAGAAAGTATAACCTTTTGGTTATATGATCAACGATCGACCAGCGGATCAAGTTCCGTCAACTGCAAATCTTCGTGGTGGTAGCGCGGCAAAAAGGCGTCATCCGCGCCGCGGAAATCGTGCATGTCAGCCAGCTGGCGGTGACGAAAACCATTCGTGAGCTGGAAGACATACTAGGTGTCTCGCTGTTCGACCGGACGGCGCGGCATCCGCATCAGCATTGGACGCTGGCCCGCAGATGACTTCCATCAGGGTGCTCTTGCCGACCCCGTTTTCACCCACCAGACCGAGAGTGACGCCCTCCACTGAAGCTTCCAGTTGAGATGCCGCGACATCGCCTTGAAGTCGAAGGCGATACTTCGGGACTGGTCCATCGCGCCAACGCACTTTTCGGCGGCCTCGGGAGAGTCGAGCAAAAGAGAATCGAAGAAACGCATTCTCTCGAGCGGTCGTGGTCACCCCTTCGAGGGCATCGTAGTGTGTGACGACCGAGTACCCGGTCATGAACGGCGCGTAGATGGAAACCGTTCCCAGAGCGCTGGGGTCTTTCTTGACGCGGTTCGACATCTCGAAGGTAGCATCGATGCCTACGGTGAAATCTTGCCGCTCAGGCCGCGTGCTTTAAAGCTGTCCAGAACCGCAGTTGCCGTGTCGTCGTTGTAGGAGATCATCGCCGAGACGTCGGGGTGCGCAGTCAGGTTCTCGACAACCGGCCGGTCAGCAACGGATTCCCGCCGCCAGGTTGCTCGCCATCCAGTTCCCGGGTTCTTCTTGAGCGCGAGCTTTTCGCCCGTGGTGCGGGTGTCGATTTAGCCCCTCCACGGCGTCCGTGACGGTACCGACAATTCAATCTGAATAGGGTCTTATCCATGTTGGATTTCGAGTATCAATTTGGTGTCCAACGGCTCGCCTCAACGGTGCCTGCGCTGGACCATCCGAGTGAAAATCTGATCTGATCTAACTGATGTCCAACTACTCGGACAAACTGGTGATCACTGGCGACCGTGACGCCGAATTTTCAATCACCGGGCTTGTGAGTGGCATTTCGGCATCCGACTTATATGGAGGCAAGTCACAGCTTATTGCTAGGCGCAGCGGGGTGAGACACGCGCAAAAGCACCTCCTTCTCGGGCCTAAACCAATGTCTGACGAAGCTCGGCCTGCAATTCCAATAGCGGGGGTAGATAGTGGTCAATAACCTCCTTCATGGATCGTCCGCTTGCCGCCATGCCGATGTTGGCTGCAGCCACGACCCGGCCACCTGCGGTTTTCAGCGGAACGGCAACTGAAACGAGGCCCAGTTCGACTTCCTGGTCGATCGAGGCGTAACCTCGCACTCTCGTCTCCTTAATGTCTGCAAGCAGGCGATCGATATCCGTTTCCGTGTGCTCGGTGCGGGTCACCAGCGCCGACTTCTCCAGGATGCTTCGAGCTTCGTCCTCACTCAGAACCGCCAAGAGCACGCGCCCCATAGACGTGCAATAGGCCGGCAAGCGGGAGCCTGGCATGAGAGAGATGGACATCACCCGCCGCTGCGCGGCTCTGGCGATATAGACTATCTCGGTTTCGTCGAGGATCGATACGGAACTGCTTTGTCCGATCTTCTCGGAGAGCGCGTCCAAATAGGGTTGCACGATGCGCGGAATGGGCAGTGAGGCGAGGCAGCCAATGCCCAGTCGCAGTACACGTGGCGTGACCGTAAAGAACTTTCCATCATAGGCCGCGTAGCCGAGTTCCCAAAGGGTGAGAAGGCAGCGTCGGGTGGTCGCCCGA
>Ga0079104_1000186_pt1 | contig 87104 bp, 76 predicted proteins | sample MedtruBG_FD_76829 | JGI IMG/M metagenome (GOLD analysis project Ga0079104, IMG submission 76829) | Root nodule microbial communities of legume samples collected from California, USA - Medicago truncatula BG | ecosystem: Host-associated > Plants > Roots > Nodule | place: USA: California...
GATCGCGAAGAACGACCGCCCCGAACTGACCGCCGCGAAGATCATCGTCTCCGGTGGCCGCGCGCTCGGCAGCAGCGACAAGTTCAATGAAGTGCTGACCCCGCTGGCCGACAAGCTGGGCGCCGCGCTCGGCGCCAGCCGCGCCGCGGTCGACGCGGGCTACGCCCCGAACGACTGGCAAGTGGGCCAGACCGGCAAGATCGTGGCACCGCAGCTCTACATCGCGGCCGGCATCTCGGGTGCCATCCAGCACCTGGCCGGCATGAAGGACTCCAAGGTGATCGTCGCGATCAACAAGGACCCGGAAGCACCGATCTTCAGCGTGGCCGACTACGGCTTGGAGGCCGACCTGTTCACTGCGGTGCCGGAACTGGTCAAGGCCCTGTAAGCCTCCGTTCCGCCCGAAGCCCGTTCGCCGACCCTCTGGCCAACGGGCTTTTTCTCGCCCGAATTCACCTTTCCAGGAGTTGTCATGAGCTACGTCGCCCCCGTCAAGGACATGCTGTTCTGCATGCAGGAACTCGCGGACCTCGAGTCCGTCGCGAAACTTCCGGGGTTCGAGGACGCCGGTCTCGAGACGGCGCAGGCCGTGCTCGAGGAGTGCGCCAAGTTCAACGAGGGCGTGCTCGCCCCGCTGAACTTCGAGGGCGACAAGAACCCGTCGTCCTGGAAGGACGGCAAGGTCACGACGACGCCGGGCTTCAAGGATGCCTTCCGCCAGTTCGGCGAAGGTGGCTGGCAGGGCCTGCAGCACCCGGCCGACTTCGGCGGCCAGGGCCTGCCGAAGACCATCGGCGCGGCCTGCATCGAGATGCTCAACAGCGCCAACGTCAGCTTCGCGCTGTGCCCGCTGCTGACCGACGGCGCCATCGAGGCGCTGCTGACCGCCGGTTCGCCCGAGCAGCAGCAGACCTACCTCCCCAAGATGATCTCGGGCGAGTGGACCGGCACGATGAACCTGACCGAGCCGCAGGCCGGCTCCGACCTCGCGCTGGTGCGCACGCGCGCCGAACCGCAGCCCGACGGCACGTACAAGATCTTCGGCACGAAGATCTTCATCACGTACGGCGAACACGACATGGCGCCGAACATCATCCACCTCGTGCTGGCCCGCGTGGCCGGTGCGCCGGAAGGCGTGAAGGGCATCAGCCTGTTCCTCGTGCCGAAGTTCCGCCTGAACGCCGACGGCTCGCCGGGCGAGCGCAACGACGCCCACTGCGTCAGCATCGAGCACAAGCTGGGCATCAAGGCCAGCCCCACGGCCGTGCTGCAGTTCGGCGACCACGGCGGCGCCATCGGTGAACTCATCGGCGAGGAGAACCGCGGCCTCGAGTACATGTTCATCATGATGAACGCCGCCCGCTACGCCGTGGGCGTGCAGGGCATCGCGGTGGCCGAGCGTTCTTACCAGAAGGCCGTGCAGTACGCCCGCGACCGCGTGCAGTCGCGCCCGGTCGACGGCTCGATGCCGGGCAGCGCCCCCATCATCCACCACCCCGACGTGCGCCGCATGCTGATGACGATGCGCTCGCTGACGGAAGGCTGCCGGGCGATGGCGATCACCGCCGCCGCGGCCCACGACGCGCAGCACGCCAGCCCGGACGCGGACGCCCGCAAGCAGAACCAGGCGTTCTACGAATTCCTGGTGCCGCTCGTGAAGGGCTACAGCACCGAGATGAGCCTCGAGGTGACCGACCTCGGCGTGCAGGTGCACGGCGGCATGGGCTTCATCGAGGAGACCGGCGCGGCGCAGTACTACCGCGACGCGAAGATCCTGACCATCTACGAAGGCACCACCGCCATCCAGGCGAACGACCTCGTGGGCCGCAAGACGATGCGGGACGGCGGCCAGACGGCCAAGGCCATCGCGAAGCAGATCGAGGTCACCGAGGCCGCGCTGGCGAAGTCGGGCACCCCGGCCGCGAAGGCGATGCTCAAGGCCCTGTCGGCTGGCCGCGCCGCGTTCGTCGACGTGGTCGAGTTCGTGGTCGAGAACGGCAAGACGAAGCCGAACGCTGTGTTCGCGGGCTCCGTGCCGTACCTGATGCTCGCGGGCAACGTGGTGGCCGGCTGGCAGCTGGCGCGCGCGCTGCTCGTGGCCGAGGCGCAGCTCGCCAAGGGCGAGGGCGACACGGCCTTCCTCACCGCGAAGGTGGCCACGGCCCGCTTCTACGCCGAGCACATCCTGACCCGCGCCTCCAGCGTGCGTGCCGCGATCCTCGAGGGCGCCGACAGCGTCACCGCGCTCGCCCTCGACGCCTTCTGATCGCCTTCTGATCCCGACCTTCCGACCGGAGACCTCCTCGTGGCCCTGCCTCCCATCCTGCAGAACCTGCCGTTGCCCATCATCGGGTCGCCGCTGTTCATCGTCAGCAACCCGAAGCTCGTGATCGCGCAGTGCAAGGCCGGTGTGGTCGGGTCGATGCCGGCGCTGAACGCGCGCCCGGCCGAGCTGCTCGACGAATGGCTCGCCGAGATCACCGAGGCCCTCGCGGCACACGACCGCGCGAACCCGGACAAGCCCGCCGCCCCGTTCGCGATCAATCAGATCGTGCACAAGAGCAACGACCGGCTCGAGCACGACCTCGAGGTGTGCGCCAAGTACAAGGTGCCCATCGTGATCACGTCGCTGGGCGCCCGCACGGACGTCAACGACGCGGTGCACGCCTGGGGTGGTGTCGTGCTGCACGACATCATCAACAACTTCTTCGCGAAGAAGGCGATCGAGAAGGGCGCCGACGGCCTGATCGCGGTGGCTGCGGGCGCCGGTGGCCATGCCGGCGTGAAGAGCCCGTTCGCGCTGATCCAGGAGATCCGCGAGTGGTTCGACGGCCCGATCGCGCTGAGCGGCTCCATCGCCAGCGGCGGCGCGGTGCTGGCCGCCCAGGCCATGGGGGCCGACTTCGCGTACATCGGCTCGGCCTTCATTGCCACCGACGAGGCCCGCGCCGTGGATGCCTACAAGCAGATGATCGTCGACAGCACCAGCGACGACATCGTCTACAGCAACCTCTTCACCGGGGTGCACGGCAACTACCTGAAGGGCTCCATCGTCAACGCCGGGCTCGACCCCGAGAACCTGGCCGAGAGCGATTCGAGCAAGATGAGCTTCTCGGGCGGCGAGTCGAAGAAGGCCTGGAAGGACATCTGGGGCTGCGGCCAGGGCATCGGCCACATCAAGAAGGTGGTGCCGGCCGGCGAACTGGTCGCCCGCCTGGCGGCCGAGTACCACGAGGCGCGGGAGCGCCTGGCGCTACGCTGACCTTCGGTCGGCGGGTCAGGCCGGGGAGGGCGCCTGGGGCTCCAGGTCGCAGTCGCACCCCTGGCCGGCCGCAATCCACCGCGGCGCGAAGCGCGCCGCCACCCGGGCCAGCCACGCCGGCCCGATGAACCGCTGTGGTTCGGTCACCACACCGCAGCGGTAGACCGACCCGGTCTCGTCCCAGACCAGCGCTGCACAGGCGCCGGTGCGCCGTCGGCTCACCAGCATGCCCGCCGGACACGGTTCCGCCAGGCAGCACACCCCGCAGCCATTGCAGGCGCTGCCCACCGGCGGCTTGGCCGGTGCGGCCGGGTGGATGTGGATGGTGCGGAAATCCGGCATGGGAGGGATCTGTGGCTCCTCCCATTGTGCGGAGTCCGTGTGATCGTGATCATTCAAACTGACGCGGCTTCCGCATCGGTGTTACAGTGCGATCCCAGACTCAGACAGGTCCTTCCCGTCCCCTTGTGTCACAGCAAGGCGGGTCGCAATCCGCAAACCGGTGCAGCCGTAACGCGGAAGGTTTATCAACCCACTACAGCGCCGGAAACCGGTGCGAAAGGTGAGCGAAAATGATGCAGGAATACAGGTCGAACTCGTACCTGTTCGGGGGCAATGCGCCTTACGTCGAAGAGATGTATGAGGCCTACCTCGACAACCCGGGCTCCGTGCCCGACAACTGGCGTGCCTACTTCGACGCCCTCCAGAACGTCCCGGCCGCCGATGGCAGCGCCTCTCGCGACGTCGCCCACGCCCCGGTCGTCGAATCCTTCGCGCAACGCGCCAAGGCCAACGCCTTCGGCAACAAGGCCAGCAACGCCGACCTCGCCATCGCGCACAAGCAGGTCCACGTCCAGTCCCTGATCGCCGCCTACCGGTTCCTCGGTTCGCGCTGGGCCGACCTCGATCCGCTCAAGCGCCAGGAACGTCCGAAGATCCCCGAACTCGAACCGGCGTTCTACGACCTGTCCGAGGCGGACATGGACCTGTCGTTCAGCGCCACGAACACCTATTTCTCCACCGCGGAGAACATGACCCTGCGCGAGATCGTGCAGGCGCTCCGCGAGACGTACTGCGGCTCCATCGGTGCCGAGTACATGCACATCACCGACCCGGCCGAGAAGCGCTGGTGGCAGCAGCGGCTGGAATCCATCCGCTCGAAGCCCAGCTTCAAGCCCGAAGAGAAGGTCAACATCCTCGAGCGCCTGACGGCCGCCGAAGGCCTCGAGCGCTACCTCCACACGAAGTACGTCGGCCAGAAGCGCTTCTCGCTGGAAGGCGGCGAGAGCTTCATCGCCTCGATGGACGAAGTGGTCCAGCGCTCCGGTGAAGTCGGCGTGCAGGAAATCGTGATCGGCATGGCCCACCGCGGCCGCCTGAACGTGCTCGTGAACACCCTGGGCAAGGCCCCGAAGGACCTGTTCTCCGAGTTCGACCACACCGCCCCCGAGAACCTCCCGTCCGGCGACGTGAAGTACCACCAGGGCTTCTCGAGCGACGTGTCCACCCGTGGCGGCCCGGTCCACCTGAGCCTGTCGTTCAACCCGTCCCACCTGGAAATCGTGAACCCGGTGGTCGAGGGTTCGGTGAAGGCCCGCCTGGACCGCCGCGGCGACCAGGAAGGCGACACGGTGCTGCCGGTGCTCGTGCACGGCGACGCCGCCTTCGCGGGCCAGGGTGTCGTGATGGAAACGCTGGCGCTGGCCCAGACCCGTGGCTACTACACGGGCGGCACGCTGCACATCGTCATCAACAACCAGATCGGCTTCACCACCAGCGACCCGCGCGACACGCGCTCGACGCTGTACTGCACCGACGTCGTCAAGATGATCGAGGCGCCGGTGCTGCACGTGAACGGCGACGACCCGGAAGCCGTGGTGCTCGCCACGCGTCTCGCGCTCGACTACCGTCAGGAGTTCAACAAGGACGTCGTCGTCGACATCGTCTGCTTCCGCAAGCTCGGCCACAACGAACAGGACACCCCGGCGCTCACGCAGCCGCTGATGTACAAGTCGATCGGCAAGCACCCGGGCACCCGCAAGCTGTACGGTGACAAGCTCGTCGCCAACGGCACGCTGAAGAACGAAGGTCCGGACGACCTCGTCAAGACGTACCGCGCCGCGATGGACGCCGGCAAGCACACCGTCGATCCGGTGCTCACGAACTACAAGAGCAAGTACGCCGTCGACTGGTCGCCGTTCCTGAACAAGAAGTGGACCGACTCGGCCGACACGGCCCTGCCGTCCACCGAGATCAAGCGCCTGGCCGAACGCCTGACGGCGGTGCCGAACGGCTTCAAGCCGCACGCACTGGTCGAGAAGGTGCTGGCCGACCGCGCCGCGATGGGCCGGGGCGAGATCAACGTCGACTGGGGCATGGCCGAATCGCTCGCCTACGCCTCGCTGGTGGCCAGCGGCTACCCGGTGCGCCTGTCGGGTGAAGACTGCGGCCGCGGCACGTTCACGCACCGCCACGCCGTGCTGCACGACCAGAACCGCGAGAAGTGGGACGAAGGCACCTGGACGCCGCTGCAGCACGTGGCCGACGGCCAGGCGCCGTTCGTCGTGATCGACTCGCTGCTGTCCGAAGAAGCCGTGCTCGGCTTCGAATACGGCTACGCCAGCGCCGACCCGAACACGCTCGTGATCTGGGAAGCCCAGTTCGGTGACTTCACCAACGGCGCACAGGTCGTGATCGACCAGTTCATCGCCTCCGGCGAAGTGAAGTGGGGCCGCGCGAACGGCCTGACGATGCTGCTGCCGCACGGCTACGAAGGCCAGGGTCCGGAGCACTCGTCGGCCCGCCTCGAGCGCTTCATGCAGCTCGCCGCGGACAACAACATGCAGATCGTGCAGCCCACCACGGCCAGCCAGATCTTCCATGTGCTGCGTCGCCAGATGGTGCGCATGTTCCGCAAGCCGCTGGTGGTCATGTCGCCGAAGTCGCTGCTGCGTGCCAAGGACGCCGGTTCGCCGCTGTCCGAGTTCACGAAGGGCGAGTTCCGCACCGTGATCGGTCCGGACCGTTCGGAGATCGAAGCCGACAAGGTCAAGCGCGTGATCGCCTGCTCGGGCAAGGTCGCCTACGACCTGATCAAGCGCCGCGACGAGAAGAAGGCGTGGGACACGGTGATCGTCCGCGTGGAACAGCTGTACCCGTTCCCGCACAAGGCGTTCGCCGCCGAGATGAAGCGTTTCCCGAACGCCACCGAAGTGATCTGGGCGCAGGACGAGCCGCAGAACCAGGGCGCCTGGTTCTTCGTGCAGCACTACATCCACGAGAACATGGTCGAAGGCCAGAAGCTCGGTTACGCCGGCCGTCCGGCGTCCGCTTCGCCGGCCGTGGGTTATGCCCACCTGCACCAGGAGCAGCAGAAGGCGCTGCTCGACCAGGCGTTCGGCAAGCTCAAGGGCTTCGTGCTCTCGAAGTGATGTGACGAGACGCGGGAATGGCGCGTGGGGCGGATGCCCCCGGCCGTTCCCCGCGCCGCACCACTTCGCCTCCCCCCAAATTCTGGAAGAACAACATGGCAATCGTTGAAGTCAAGGTCCCGCAGCTGTCCGAATCCGTGGCCGAAGCCACCCTGCTGCAGTGGAAGAAGAAGCCGGGCGAAGCCGTCGCCCTCGATGAAATCCTCGTCGAAATCGAAACCGACAAGGTCGTGCTCGAAGTGCCGGCGCCCGCCGCTGGCGTGATGGCCCAGCTCGTCAAGAACGACGGCGAAAGCTGCACGAGCGATGAAGTCATCGCCAAGATCGACACCGACGCCTCGGCCCAGGTGAGCCCGCTCGAAGTCAAGCCCGTGCCGGAAACCCCGTCGCAAGCCGCCGCTGCCGCGCCGGCCGCCGCCGGTGGCAACAAGGGTGACGTGGCCATGCCCGCCGCCGCCAAGCTGCTTGCCGAGAACAACCTGTCCGCCAGCGCCGTCGCCGGCACCGGCAAGGACGGCCGCGTGACGAAGGGCGACGTGCTCGGCGCCATCGAAGGTGGCGCGAAGGCCGCTGCCCCGGCCGCCAAGGCCGTGTCGGCCCCGGTGCCCGCCGCCGTGTCGAAGCCGCTGCCCGCCGTGGCCGCGCCCGTCCAGCAGAACCTGGGTGACCGCCCGGAACAGCGCGTGCCGATGAGCCGCCTGCGCGCCCGCATCGCCGAGCGCCTGGTGCAGTCGCAATCCACGAACGCCATCCTGACCACGTTCAACGAAGTGAACATGGCCCCGGTGATGGAGATGCGCAAGAAGTTCCAGGAGAAGTTCGAGAAGGAACACGGCGTCAAGCTGGGCTTCATGAGCTTCTTCGTGAAGGCCGCGGTGCACGCCCTCAAGAAGTACCCGATCGTCAACGCCTCGGTCGATGGCAACGACATCGTCTACCACGGCTACTTCGACATCGGCATCGCCGTGGGCTCGCCGCGCGGCCTCGTGGTGCCGGTGCTGCGCAACGTCGACCAGATGACGTTCGCCGACATCGAGAAGAAGATCGCCGAGTTCGGCGCCAAGGCCCGTGACGGCAAGCTGTCCCTCGAGGAGCTGACCGGCGGCACGTTCTCGATCTCGAACGGCGGCACCTTCGGCTCGATGCTGTCGACCCCGATCATCAACCCGCCCCAGTCGGCCATCCTCGGCGTGCACGCCACGAAGGACCGCGCCGTCGTCGAGAACGGCCAAGTGGTCGTGCGCCCGATGAACTACCTGGCGATGAGCTACGACCACCGCATCATCGACGGCCGCGAAGCCGTGCTGTCGCTCGTGGCCATGAAGGAAGCGCTGGAAGACCCGGCCCGCCTGCTGTTCGACATCTGAGGACGACACCATGAGCAAGCAATTCGACGTGGTCGTCATCGGTGGCGGCCCCGGTGGTTACATCGCGGCCATCCGCGCGGCGCAACTCGGTTTCAACACCGCCTGCATCGACGAATGGAAGAACGAGAAGGGCGGCCCGGCCCCGGGCGGCACCTGCACGAACGTGGGCTGCATCCCCTCGAAGGCGCTGCTGCAGTCCAGCGAGCACTTCGAGCAGGCCGGCCACCACTTCGCCGACCACGGCATCGGTCTCTCGAACCTCAGCATCGACATCGCGAAGATGCTGGGCCGCAAGGACACCGTCGTGAAGCAGAACAACGACGGCATCCTGTACCTGTTCAAGAAGAACAAGGTCACGTTCTTCCACGGCCGTGGTTCGTTCGTGAAGGCCGCTGAAGGCGCCTACGAAGTGAAGGTGGCCGGTGCCACCGAGGAATCCATCACCGCCAAGCACGTCGTGATCGCCACGGGCTCGAACGCCCGTGCGCTGCCCGGCGCGGCGTTCGACGAGGTCAACATCCTCTCGAACGACGGCGCGCTGCGCATCCCCGCCGTGCCGAAGAAGCTCGGCGTGATCGGCGCGGGCGTGATCGGCCTCGAGATGGGCTCGGTCTGGCGCCGCCTCGGCGCGGAAGTGACCGTGCTCGAAGCGCTGCCGGTGTTCCTGGGCGCGGTCGACGAGACCATCGCCAAGGAAGCCCAGAAGGCGCTGAAGAAGCAGGGTCTGAACATCGAGGTCGGTGTCAAGATCTCCGAGGTCAAGAGCGACAAGAAGGGCGTGACCGTCTCCTACGCGAACGCGAAGGGCGAGGCGCAGACCCTGGCGGTCGACAAGCTGATCGTGTCCATCGGCCGCGTGCCGAACACCATCGGCCTGAACGCCGAAGCCGTGGGCCTGAAGCTCGACGAACGTGGCGCCATCGCCGTGGACGACGACTGCAAGACCAACCTGCCGAACGTGTGGGCCATCGGTGACGTCGTGCGCGGCCCGATGCTCGCGCACAAGGCGGAAGAAGAGGGTGTTGCCGTGGCCGAGCGCATCGCCGGCCAGCATGGGCACGTCAACTTCAACACCGTGCCCTGGGTCATCTACACGTCCCCGGAAATCGCGTGGGTGGGTCAGACCGAGCAGCAGCTCAAGGCCGCGGGCCGCGCGTACAAGGCCGGCAGCTTCCCGTTCATGGCCAACGGCCGTGCGCGCGCGCTGGGTGACACCACGGGCCTCGTGAAGGTCATCGCCGATGCGAAGACCGACGAGATCCTGGGCGTGCACATGGTCGGACCGTACGTGTCCGAGCTGATCGCCGAGGCGGTGGTCGCGATGGAGTTCAAGGCTTCGGCCGAGGACATCGCGCGCATCTGCCACGCGCACCCGTCGCTGAGCGAGGCGACGAAGGAAGCCGCCCTGGCGGTGGACAAGCGCACGCTCAACTTCTGACCGGCGCGTTCGAGGTGGGAGTTCGCGACCTCTACGCGCAGACGCTCGCTGAAAAGGGCTTCAAGGCGGACCCCGCGCAACTGCGCGCGGTGGACGCCCTGGAGCGCTGCGAGAACGAGTGGCTCGACTACAAGGCCCGGCGCAGCAATGCGCTGACCAAGATGTTGCGCCACCCGCCCATTCCGCGTGGCGTCTACATGCACGGCGGGGTGGGGCGGGGCAAGAGCTTCCTGATGGACTGCTTCTTCACGTCCGTCCCGCTCACCCGCAAGACCCGCCTGCACTTCCACGAGTTCATGCGCGAGGTGCACCGCGAACTGGGCGAGCTCCAGGGCGTGGTGAACCCGCTGCACGAACTGGGGCGGCGCATCTCGCGCCGCTACCGACTCATCTGCTTCGACGAGTTCCACGTCGCCGACGTGACCGACGCGATGATCCTGCACCGCCTGCTCGAATCGCTGTTCGAGCACCGCGTCAGCATCGTCACCACGTCGAACTTCAAGCCCGACGACCTGTACCCGAACGGGTTGCACCGTGACCGCATCCTGCCCGCCATCGCGCTCCTGAAGGAGAAGATGGAGGTGCTGAGCGTCGACAACGGCACCGACTACCGCCAGCGTTCGCTGGAGCAGCTCGACCTGTACCACACGCCCCTCGACGACAAGGCCGACGCGGCGATGACCGAGGCGTTCGAACGCCTGGCCGAGGCGCGCGACGAGGCGCCGGTGCTGCACATCGAGCACCGCGAGATCCACGCGCGCCGCAAGGCGGGCGGGGTGGTGTGGTTCGACTTCGCCGAGCTGTGCGGCGGGCCGCGTTCCCAGAACGACTACCTCGAGATCGCCTCGCAGTTCCACACCGTGCTGCTGTCGAACGTGCCGTACATGCCCGTGCGGCTCGCGTCGCAGGCGCGGCGCTTCACGTGGCTGGTGGACGTGCTGTACGACCGGCGCGTGAAGCTGATCATGTCGGCCGAGGTGCCGGCCGAAGACCTCTACACCGACGGGCCCCTGGCCCACGAGTTCCCGCGCACGGTGTCGCGCCTCAACGAGATGCGCTCGGCCGAATTCCTGGCGCTGGCGCGCCGGGACGTCGACACCTCGCTGACCTGAGCGGTCAGCCTTCCATCAGGTCAGCGGTTCGATGCGCACGAGGGCCAGCGACAGGTTGTCGCCGGCACCGCGGGCGCGCTGGCGCGCCTTGCTGACCAGCATCTCGCTGGCTTCGCGCGGGGGCAGGGTGTGCACGATCGCGCCGAGTTCCTTCGGCGTGAAGTAGTGCCACAGACCGTCGCTGCAAGCCAACAGCGAGTCGCCGATTTCCAGGCGGTCGATGTGGTGCAGCGTGAGCGGCGGGTCCTGGAACGTGCCCAGGCAGCCGGTCAGCAGGTTCGACTGCGGGTGGTTGTTGGCCTCTTCCTCGGCGATCTGGCCTTCGTCGACCAGGCGCTGCACGAAGGAATGGTCCACCGTGCGCTTCACCAGGTCGGGGCCGCGGAAGTGGTACACCCGCGAGTCGCCGGCGTGGATGATGTCGCACTGCCGCGACGGGCTGATCAGGAATGCCGTGACGGTGCTGTGGGGCTCTTCCTCGGCCGTGATGGCGGTGAGCTTGATCATCAGGTGCGCTTCGAGCACGAGCTGCTTGAGCAGCTCGGCCGGGTCGTCCTGGTTGGCGCCGTGGCGCTCGAACAGCTGCCGCGCGGTCAGGATCACCTGGTCGGCGGCCTTGCGGCCACCGCTCTTGCCCCCCATGCCGTCGGCCAGCACGGCCAACGCGCAGCCGGGTACCCGGTGGTGGGGCAGGATTTCCACCTGGTCTTGCTGGTAGGCTCGGTCGCCCCGGTGGATGCCGGTGGCTGCGGACAAACGGTAACCCGGGGAGGTGCTCATGGTGGAAAACTATAATCGCTTTGCCTTGATGCCAACACACTGCCGCCGTGATGGATGACAACCTCCACTCCCCCGAGCGGCGTCTGATCGAACTCCGGATCGAACACGCCGACCTCGACAGCCTGATCGACCAGGTCGGCCAGTCGAGCCCGCTCGACGACCTGGCGCTGCGGCGCCTGAAGAAGCGCCGCCTGGTCCTGCGCGATGAAATCGCGCGCCTGCGCGCCGAACTCGAACCGCCCGAACCGGCATGACCAGTCCCCTTCGCGAGGCCGTCGCCCAGGCGTTCGCGGCGGGTGGCGAGCTGTCCGAAGCCGACCCCCGCTACACCGAACGCGACGTCCAGCAGCTCATGGCCGACCACGTGGCGCTGGCCATCGACGAGCAGCGCGCGCTGGTCGCCGAGGCGGGCACCGGGGTCGGCAAGACCTTTGCGTACCTCGTGCCCACCTTGCTGTCGGGCAAGCGGGCCCTCGTGAGCACCGCCACGAAAAGCCTTCAGGACCAGCTGTTCCTGCGCGACCTGCCGCGCCTGTGCGAGTCGCTCAACCTGCCCACCACGCTCGCGCTGCTGAAGGGGCGCGGCAGCTACCTGTGCCTGCACCGCATGCGCGTCGCGCGCGAGTCCGCCCAGCTGCCCGACCGCTGGGCGGTGCGCACGCTCGCGAAGATCGAGACGTGGGCGCAGGGCACCCGCACCGGCGACCTGGCCGAACTCGACGGGCTCGACGAACGGTCTCCCGTGATTCCGCTCGTCACGTCCTCGCGCGACAACTGCCTCGGCAGCGAGTGCCCCGACTACCGCCAGTGTCACGTGATGAAGGCGCGCCGCGAGGCGATGGCCGCCGACGTGGTGGTGGTCAACCACCACCTGTTCTTCGCCGACATGGCGCTGCGCGACACCGGCATGGCCGAGTTGCTGCCGAGCGTGGAGGTGGCCGTGTTCGACGAGGCGCACCAGCTCTCCGAGGCCGGTGTGCAGTTCCTGGGCACCACGCTCGGCACTGCGCAGGTGATCGACTTCGCCCGCGACCTGCTGGGCGCGGGGCTGCAGCACGCGCGTGGCCTCGTGCCGTGGCAGGAGCTGGCCGCCGCGTGCGACCACGCCGCGCGCGACCTGCGGCTGGCCGCGGCCGGGCGCCTGCGCGAGGTGCGGGGCATGCTGAAGCTGCGCTGGGACGAACGTTCGGCGAACGCCGATTTCCTCGCCGCGCTCAATGCCGTGGGCGAGGCCTGCACCGCGGCACGCAAGGGCATCGACCAGGTCAGCGAGACGGCCGCCGATTTCCCGAAGCTCGCCGAACGCGCGATGCACTTCGTTCACCAGACCGAACTCTTCGCCGCGCCGTGCACGCCGGGGCGCGTGCGCTGGATCGACCTCACGCCGCACCAGGCGCGGCTCGTCGAATCGCCGCTCGACGTGCGCGAGGCGCTGCGCGAACAGATGGAGCTTGCGAACAAGGCCTGGATCTTCACGTCGGCCACGCTCGGCGACGACGCGCGCCTCAGCTGGTTCACCGAATCGGCCGGGCTCGACGATGCCGACACGTTGCGGGTGGGCAGCCCCTTCGACTACCCGGCCCACGCGCGGCTGTACGTGCCGAACGCGTTCCCGAAGCCCAACGAGCCGGGCCACCCCGCGGCCGTGGCCGCGCTGGCCGCGCGCTGCGCGCGGGCGCTCGGCGGGCGCACCTTCGTGCTGACCACCACGCTGCGCGCGCTGCAGACCATCGGCGAGGGCCTGCGTGCGGCCTTCGACGCCGAGGGCGACTCGATCCAGGTGCTGCTGCAGGGCAGTGCGCCCAAGCGCCAGCTGCTGCAGCAGTTCCTCGCGCAGCCACGGTCGGTGCTCGTGGGCTCGCAGAGCTTCTGGGAGGGCATCGACGTGCCGGGCGACGCGCTGCAGTGCGTGATGATCGACAAGCTGCCGTTCCCGCCGCCGAACGATCCGCTCGTCGAGGCGCGGGTCAAGCGACTCGAGAACGAAGGGCGCAACCCGTTCTCCGACTACTTCGTGGCCGAGGCCGCGGTGTCGCTGAAGCAGGGCGCCGGCCGGCTGATCCGCAGCGAGACCGACCGCGGCCTGCTGGTGGTGTGCGACCCTCGCATGGCGGGCATGAACTACGGCCGGCGCCTGCGGGAGGCGCTGCCGCCGATGACCCGCGTGGCCACCGAGGCCGAGGCCCTCGGGTGGCTGGCCGAGCTGTCGGCCGAAACCCTGCCGTTCTGACGCGGAAACGAAAACGCGGCCGGAGGGCCGCGTGTCGACGAAGGCGGCGTGAAGCCCCGGCGGTCACTGCACCTTGGCGGGCGCCGGTGCCGGCAGCTGGGCGAGGTAGGTGCTGTTCGGGAAGTTCTGGCGCAGCACGCGGGCCGCGTCGTCGCGCAGCTCCACGAGGCCCAGGCGGTCGTAGCTCTGGGCCATCAGCGACAGCGCCTCCTCGGTGGACGGCGAGGTCTGGAACTCCTGGATGGCCTGCTGGGCGCGGTTCGCCGCGGCAATGTAGGCCGAGCGGCGGAAGTAGTAGCGCGCCACGTGCACTTCGTAGGCGGCCAGCGAGTTCACGATGTAGCGCATGCGCACGACGGCGTCGTCGGCGTACTTCGATTGCGGGAACTGCTCGACGAGCTGCTTGAACGACTGGTACGAGTCGCGCGAGGCCTGCTGGTCACGCTCGGAGAGGTCCTGCTTCGCGAGGCGCCCGAACAGCCCGAGGTTGTCGTTGAAGTTGATGACGCCCTGCAGGTACAGTGCGTACTCGAACGCGGGGCTCGTGGGGTGCAGCTTCATGAAGCGCTCCACCACCGAGAGGGCCTGCGCCTTTTCGCCGGTGCGGTAGAGCAGGTAGGCCCGCTCCAGCTGGGCCTGCTGGCCGAGCAGCGTGCCCGAGGCCCGGCCTTCGAGCCGTTCGTACAGCTTGATGGCCCGTTCGAACGAACCCGCTTCCACCTCGTCGCGGGCCTCTGCATACAATTTCTCGGTGCTCATGCCGGCGGTGTCGTCGGCGGGCGTCGAGCCGCAGGCCACCAGCACACTCGCGGTCAGTGCAACGGCGGCGATGCGCCAGAGGCGGGACGGGTGGCCAGGGCGGGAAATCCGGATCATCAGCATGTGGCGCCGCAAGAGGCGCGTCCGTCAGAAGAGAAGAGCAACGATTATATGGTTCACCCCGTCACGCAGCCCGAAGCCCAGGGCCTTCCCGAGGTCGAGGACGACGCGGTCGACACGCCCTCGGGCGAGCCGCACGAGCGGCGCAGCGTGCTGCTGGGACGCGAGTTCCATGGCGGCCGCCTCGACAAGGCCGTCGTGTCGATGGCGCCCGAGTTCTCGCGCAACTACCTGCAGACCCTCATCGAGCAGGGGCATGTGCAGTTGAACGGCCGGGTCGTCGACAAGCCCTCGGGCAAGGTGCAGGCGGGCCAGGAGGTCATTCTCGAGATCGTGCCCACGCCGGAGAGCCGCGCGTTCCGCGCCGAGCCCATCGTGCTGCCCATCGTGTTCGAGGACGAGCACCTGATGGTGATCGACAAACCCCCCGGGATGGTGGTGCACCCGGCCGCGGGCAACTGGTCGGGCACGCTGCTGAACGGCGTGCTGCACCACCACCCGGCCGCCGCCACGCTGCCGCGCGCGGGCATCGTGCACCGCCTCGACAAGGACACCTCGGGCCTGATGGTGGTGGGCAAGACGCTCGCGGCCGTGACGGCGCTCGTGCGGGCCATCGCGGCGCGCGACGTGCACCGCGAGTACATCGCGATCGCCAATGGCGCCGTGCGGGGCGAGCCCTTCACGGTCGACGCGCCGCTCGGCCGCGATCCGCAGTCGCGGGTGCGCATGGCCGTGCTGTCGCAGGGGCGGCCCGCCCGCACGGACGTGACGCCGCTCGCAGTGCTCGAGCCCGGCGACGGCCCGGCGCTGTCCGCGGTGCGCTGCAAGCTGCACACCGGGCGCACGCACCAGATCCGCGTGCACCTCGCATCCCGTGGCCATCCGCTGGTGTCCGATGCGCTCTACGGCGGCCGTCCCGCGCTCGGTCTCGCGCGGCAGGCCCTGCACGCGGCACGGCTCGGCTTCGCGCACCCCGACCATGGCGACTGGGTGTGGTTCGACGCGCCGCCGCCCGCCGACCTCGCGGCGGCCTGGGAAACGGTGCTCGGCGGGGCCTCCGCGACAGACTCGTGAAAGCCCGGATGTGGTCCTTCCGCACGGGGCCGCCCATTGCCTGTAGAATGTCACCAGACCGGCCCCAGGGCGCACACGGATGTCGTGTGCCGACAGCATCACTGCCCGAGGCGTCGATCGTGCCGCCGAGGATGGATTCCGGGCACGAGATGTGGAACCCGCGGCGACCCCTGCGGTGACTCCTGCTGGCAAGCCAGCCAACGAAACTGAAAGACCGGCGGATGGGGTTCATCCGCCAACAGTGGTCCGCGCCGTCCGGTTCGCCGGGGCTCGTGCCGCCGCGACACCTTCGACCGTCCACGGCCCCGGTCCGCGAACCGGGTGCCAGGTCAGCAGTCAACCGCTGAAATCGAACGCTGCTTTGAAAGCAACCACCCCCGTTCCAGCCAGCCGGATCGCCCGGCCGAGAACCAGTACGAACGCCCATGAACACACAGGATGCAAAGCGCGTCCTTGAAACCGCGCTCATCTGCGCGCAGCAGCCCCTCCCGCTGAGGGACATGCGCACGCTGTTTGCCGACGAACTCGGCGCCGACACCCTGCGAAACCTGCTCGACGAACTCACGCGCGACTGGTCCGACCGGGGCGTGGAGCTGGTGGCCCTGTCCACCGGCTGGCGCTTCCAGAGCCGGCCGGAGATGCGCGACTACCTCGACCGGCTCAATCCCGAGAAGCCGCCGAAGTACTCGCGGGCCGTGATGGAAACGCTGGCGATCATGGCGTACCGGCAGCCCGTGACCCGGGGCGACATCGAGGACATCCGCGGCGTCACCGTCAGCTCGCAGATCATCAAGCAGCTCGAGGACCGCGGCTGGATCGAGGCCATCGGCTACCGCGAGGCCCCGGGCCGGCCGGCGCTGTACGCCACCACCCGGCAGTTCCTCGACGACCTGGGTCTTGCGAGCCTCGAGCAGTTGCCGGCCCTCGACACCGCCGCGTTCGGTGCGGCGGCGGCCCTCATCGAGGCCGAGGACCAGGCCTCCCTGATCGAGGCGCAGGCCTCCCTGGTGCTGGACGGCGGCGAAGTGCCGGCGGAGGCGCTGCCGGCAGTGGCACCGGACGAGGCCGGGCCGGCTGCAGTCGAGGTGGCCGCCGAGGCTGCCGCGGAACTGCCGGCCGAGGCGCCCGTCGAACCCGGGGCCGAGGCCGCTCCCGAGGCGCCGCTGTCCGACGCGCCGGCCCCCGAAGAAGAACCCGTCCCGTCGTCCGCCGAAGCGGCTTCCGACGACACCCCCTCCTGCGGCGAGCGCAGCGCGCCGTCCCCCCACTCTCCTCTCGATTCCGAGCCTGCGGCCGATGCCGCCCCGATGGACCCCGAAGCATGAAACAACCCGAAGACACCACGGCGACCGCGCCGGACGCCCACACCGAGGTGCCGGCCGCCGACGCGAAACCGGTCCGCAAGCGCCGCACCACGAAGGCCGCGGCGGCTGCGGTGGAGGGGGATGCCCCGGCCGCGGCCGAGGTGGCCGCTCCGGCTCCCGAAACGGAGGCAGGTGCGGAGGCTGCTGAAGCCAAGCCCGCGCGCAAGCGCCGTGCCCCGGCCAAGAAAGCGGCCGTGGCGGACGAGGCCGCGGTGTCCGAGGTGCCGGCCGAAGCCGCGCCTGTCGAGGCGCCGGCTCCCGCCCCGGCCGTGGTGGCCGCGCCCCGGGTCGAGGTCCAGCCCGCTGCCACCGAGGCCTCCGCCCCGGCCGATGGGGAAGGCGAAGGCGAAGCGCCCGAGGCGCGCGCCGAAGGCGAGGGGGAGGGCGAGGGTGAAGGCCGTTCGGGCCGCAACCGCCGCCGCAACCGCAAGGACCGCAACCGTGGCGAGGCCCGGGAAGGCGGCGAGCCGCGCGCCGACGTCGCGAACCTCGTCGCACCGGCCGCACTGGAGGCGGGCGAGGTGTTCGCCCAGGTGCTGTCGGGTGACTTCGACGTCGAGCCGGAGGGCGAGGCCCCCGAGGCCGCTGCCGAGGGCGACGATGCCGCTGCCGAGGAGGTGACGGAAGCCACCGCCGAAGGTGAGGAAGAGGCTCCCGGCGCGCCGAAGCGCGTGCTGCAGCCCGACGCCGACGCGCCGAAGCTGCACAAGGTGCTGGCCCAGGCCGGCATCGGTTCGCGCCGCGACATGGAGGAGCTGATCCTCGACGGCCAGATCACCGTCAATGGCGAGCCGGCCCACATCGGCCAGCGCATCTCGTTCGGCGACCGCATCCAGGTCAAGGGCAAGCCGGTGCGCGTGCGCATCGTGCCGCCGCCGCCGCGCATCATCGCGTACCACAAGCCGGTGGGCGAGGTCGTCACGCACGACGATCCCGAGCACCGTCCGACCGTCTTCCGCCGCCTGCCGCGCCTGCAGCAGGGCAAGTGGCAGTCGGTCGGCCGCCTCGACCTGAACACCGAAGGCCTGCTGCTCTTCACGAACTCGGGCGAGCTGGCGAACCAGCTGATGCACCCGCGCTTCGGCGTCGAGCGCGAGTACGCGGTGCGCGTGCTCGGCACGCTCGAGCCGCACGCGAAGGCCAAGCTGCTCGAGGGCGTCCAGATCGACGGCCAGGCCGCGGCCTTCAAGTCCATCGAGGATGGCGGCGGCGAGGGCGCGAACCACTGGTACCGCGTCGTCATCACCGAAGGCCGCAACCGCGAGGTGCGCAAGCTGTTCGACGCGGTGGGCCTCACGGTCAGCCGCCTGATCCGCATCCGCTACGGCACCGTCGTGCTGCCGCGCGGCCTCAAGCGCGGCGTGTGGGTCGACCTGAGCGACACCGACGTCAAGACCATCCGCCGCCTGGCCGGTGGCAACGACGGCCAGCAACAGCAGCGCGGCGAAGGGCGTGGCAACGGCCAGCCCCAGCAGCAGCGTGGCAACGAGCAGCGCCAGGGCGGTGCCCAGAACCGCAACGATCGCAACGACCGCAATGGCCGGGGCGGCAACAACCAGAACAACAATCGCGGTGACCGCAACGACCGGGGCCCGCGCGGCAACCGGGGCAACGGCCCGCAGCAGAACCCGATCCCGGCCCAGGCGCGCGAGCCCCGTGCCGAGCGGGACTACGACGACGACGACCTCGATTTCGACCCGAGCAAGATCCCCAACCCGCTCGAGCAGACCTTCGACAAGCGCTTCGTGCAGGGCAAGTCGCGCGGCCCGGTGGGGGGCGCGGGCTTCGGCCGGGGCGGTGGCGGTTTCGGCGCGGGTGGCAGCGCGCCGCCGCGTGCGCCCCAGCAGAAGAAGGGCGGCCCGAAGGAGCCCGATCCCCTGCAGACCTCCATGGGCTACCTGGGCGCCGACGCGTACCATGGCCGCAAGGGCGGCGGTGGCCGCGGCGGAAACCGGGGCGGTGGTGGCGGTGGCGGGGGCAACTACGGCGGCGGTGGCGGCGGTGGTGGCAACCGGGGCGGTGGTGGCGGTGGTCGCCGCGGCCGCTGAAACGGTTCCGAAACCCCTCGTTTTTAGAGATTCGCCCGGGTTCCGACATCAGGGAACCCGGCTTCACAAGCTAGAATCCAAGGCTTTGCCAAGTGCTTGATTCAGGAGAAAAAATCATGGCCATCGAACGCACCCTTTCCATCATCAAACCCGACGCCGTCGCCAAGAACGTGGTCGGCCAGATCCTGTCGCGCTTCGAAGGCGCCGGCCTGAAGATCGTGGCCACCCGCATGGCCCACCTGTCGCGCAACGAAGCCGAAGCCTTCTACGGCGTGCACAAGGCCCGTCCGTTCTTCAAGGACCTGGTCGACTTCATGATCTCCGGCCCCGTCGTGATCTCGGTGCTGGAAGGCGAAGGCGCCATCCTCAAGAACCGTGACCTGATGGGCGCCACGGACCCGAAGAAGGCCGAGAAGGGCACCATCCGCGCCGACTTCGCCGACAGCATCGACGCGAACGCCGTCCACGGTTCCGACGCTGCCGAAACGGCCGCCGTCGAAATCGCGTTCTTCTTCCCGTCCTCCAACGTCTTCAGCCGCTGATGCGGTTGGCCTTGCGCCGGGCAGCGGCGTCGACCCCGCCCCGCGCAAGGACTGCGACACCATGACTCCGGCCAACCTCCTCGAATACGACCTCGACGGTCTGGCCGCGTACTGCGAAAAACTCGGCGAGAAGCGCTTCCGCGCGACCCAGCTGTTCCGCTGGATCCACCAGAAGGGCGCCGCCGATTTTTCCGCCATGTCCGATCTGGCGAAATCGCTGCGCGACAAGCTCGCGGGCATCGCCGAGATCCGCCCGCTCGAGATCATCAGCGAGCAGGCCTCGACCGACGGCACCATCAAGTGGCTGTTCGACGTGGGCGGCGGCAACGCCGTCGAGACCGTCTTCATCCCCGAGACCGACCGCGGCACGCTGTGCGTGTCCTCGCAGGCGGGCTGTGCCGTGGGCTGCCGTTTCTGCTCCACGGGGCACCAGGGCTTCAGCCGCAACCTCACCACCGGCGAGATCATCGCCCAGCTGTGGTTCGCCGAGCACCACCTGCGCCGCCGCCTGGGCCTGGCCGCCGGTGAGCGCGCCATCACGAACGTCGTGATGATGGGCATGGGCGAGCCACTGCAGAACTACAACGCGCTCGTGCCCGCGCTGCGCATGATGCTCGACGACCACGGGTACGGGCTTTCGCGCCGCCGTGTCACCGTCTCCACGTCCGGCGTGGTCCCGATGATCGACCGACTGCGCGTCGACTGCCCGGTGGCGCTCGCCGTGTCCCTGCACGCACCCATCGACCCGCTGCGCGACGACCTCGTGCCGCTCAACCGCAAGTACCCCATCGCCGAACTCCTGGAAGCCTGCGAGCGCTACCTCGAGGCGGCGCCGCGCGACTTCATCACCTTCGAGTACTGCATGCTCGACGGGGTCAACGACCTGCCCGAACACGCCCGGGCCCTGGTGAAGATCAGCCAGCAGGTGTCGTGCAAGTTCAACCTCATCCCGTTCAACCCGTTCCCCGAGTCCGGCCTGAAGCGGTCGCCGCGCGAGCGCGTCAGCGCCTTCGCGCAGGTGCTGCTCGACGCCGGCGTGGTCACCACGGTGCGCAAGACCCGTGGCGACGACATCGACGCCGCCTGCGGCCAGCTGGCTGGCGAGGTGCAGGACCGCACCAACGCCGCCAAGCGCATGACCCGCGCGCCCATCCGCGTGCACCGCTCGCCGAGCGGTGCCGATCCTGCTCCCTTCACAGCCCCCGAGGATGATCGCCCATGACCCGTGAGCGCCTGAGGTCGTTCTGTTTCGTTGCCGGGTGGGTGTCGGCGCTTCTGCTGGTTTCGGGGTGTGTGAGCGTGCCGGACCCCAATCGGGCACCTCCGAACCCCGAGGCCGCGCCCTCGTTCGACTCGCGCGACGCGAAGTCGCCGGTGAACGACGACACCTCCCGCACCCGCCGCGCGCGCGCGCGGCTCGAACTCGCCGCGGCGTACTTCCAGCGGGGGCAGGCGGACGTGGCCCTCGATGAGGTCAAGCAGTCGATCCTGGCCGATCCCAACAACCCGGATGCGTACAACCTGCGCGGCCTGATCTATTCGGGCATGGGGGACGATGCCCAGGCGGAGGACAGCTTCCGCCGGGCCCAGGCGCTCAACCCGCGCGACCCCGACACCATGCACAACTACGGCTGGTTCCTGTGCCAGCGCCGGCGCTTCGACGAGGCGGCGGTCCAGTTCAACCAGGCGCTGGCGGTCCCGCAGTACACCGGGGTGTCGCGCACGCTGCTCACGTCCGGCATCTGCGAATGGCGCGCCGGCCACCTCGACACGGCGGAGGCCACGCTGAAGCGGGCCTACGACTCCGCGCCGTCCAACCCGGTCATCGGGGTCAACCTGGCGGAAGTGCTGTACCAGCGCGGCGACTACGAACGTGCCCGCTTCTACATCCGCCGCGTCAACCAGTCCGAAGAAACCTCGAATGCGCAGAGCCTGTGGCTCGGCGCCCGCACCGAAATGAAACTCGGCAACCAGCAAGGCGCGAACGACCTCGGCCTCCAACTGCGCAACCGCTTCCCGAAGTCGCGTGAGTCGCTGTCTTTCGACCGGGGCAGCTTCAATGAGTGAGTCCCTGGACCGCAACGACACGCCGCCCGCGGCGAACCCGCCGGCCGCGCCGCTGACCGCGGGCGGCCTGCTGCGCCAGGCCCGCCAGGCCCGCGGCATGCACATCGCCGCGCTCGCCAACGCGATGAAGGTCACGCCGCAGAAGCTCGAGGCGCTCGAATCCGACCGCTTCGACGAACTGCCCGGAGCCACGTTCACCCGCGCGCTCGCGCAGACGGTGTGCCGCACGCTCAAGATCGATGCCGCGCCGGTGCTCGCGCTGCTGCCGTCCGTGAACGGGCAGGGCCTCGAGCAGATGAGCCGCGGCCTGAACGAACCCTTCCGCGATCGCCCGGGCCGCCAGCCGCCCACCGAGTACCTGTCGTTCCTGAAGAACCCGGTGCGCCTCGGCGCCATCGCGCTCGTGGTGCTCGCCGTCGCGGTGTACCTGCTGCCCGCGGGCTGGGTGTCCGAACACCTGCGGCTGCCGAGCATCGCCTCGGCGCCGGTGAACGGTTCGGCCCCCGCGGCCAGCGAACCGGCCGTCTCCAACGTCGTCACCGAGACCGTGGTCGGTGTGGCCGAACCCGTGATGCCGGAAGGCACTGCTTCCGGCACATTCGAGACCGTGCATTCGGCCCCGGCCGAAGCCGGCGCCACCGCGGAGCCCCCGCCGGCGGTGGCCGCGGCCACCGCTCCCGCCACACCGGCCTCGGCGACCAATGCCACCGGGGTGCTGCAACTGCGCGCCACGTCCGAATCGTGGGTCGAGGTGCTCGACCAGCGCGGTGTCCCGCTCTTCTCGCGCATGCTGCAGCCGGGAGAAACCGTCGGCCTCGACGGGGTTTCGCCGCTGCGCCTCAAAATCGGCAACGCCGCCGCCACCGAGGTCACGTACAAGGGCAGCCGGGTCGACCTGGCGCCGGTGACCTCCCGCGGCAACGTCGCCAAACTGGAACTCAAGTAGGCCGGGCCCCGGGTCCGGCCTTCCTTCACGGCAGCACGCACCATGTCAGACGCAGCAGACTCCGCATACGACGAGTTCATCGAACCGGCCCGCCCGGTCCAGCGCCCCTCGCGGCAAGCCACCGTGCGGTGGGGCTCGCGGGTCGTCACCCTCGGCGGCGGCGCGCCGGTGCGCGTCCAGTCCATGACCAACACCGACACGGTGGACGTCATCGAGACGGCCATCCAGGTCAAGGAACTGGCGGTGGCCGGGTCGGAGATGGTGCGCATCACCGTCAACACGCCCGAGGCCGCGGCCGCCGTGCCGCACATCCGCGAGCAGCTCGACCGCATGGGCATCGACGTGCCGCTGGTGGGTGACTTCCACTACAACGGCCATCGCCTGCTGACCGACTTCCCGGCCTGCGCCGAGGCACTGTCGAAGTACCGCATCAACCCCGGCAACGTGGGCAAGGGCGACAAGGGCGACAAGCAGTTCGCCCAGATGGTCGAGATCGCCGCGCGCCATGACAAGGCCGTGCGCATCGGCGTGAACTGGGGCAGCCTCGACCAGGAACTGCTCGCGCGCCTGATGGACGAGAACGGCCGCCGTGCCGAACCGTTCGAGCCGCAGCAGATCATGTACCGCGCCATCGTCACGTCGGCCCTCGAGTCGGCGAAGCGTGCGGTCGAGGTGGGCCTGAACCCCGACAACGTGATCCTGTCGTGCAAGATGTCCGCCGTGCAGGACCTGGTCACCGTGTACCGCGCACTCGCCAAGCGTTGCGACCACTCGCTGCACCTGGGCCTCACCGAAGCGGGCATGGGCACGAAGGGCACCGTGGCCTCGGCCACCGCGCTCGCGCTGCTGCTGCAGGACGGCATCGGCGACACCATCCGCGTGTCGCTCACGCCCCAGCCGGGCGAGGCCCGCACGCAGGAAGTCGTGGTCGCCCTCGAGATCCTGCAGTCGCTCGGGCTGCGCTCGTTCAACCCGAGCGTCACCGCCTGCCCGGGCTGCGGCCGCACCACCAGCACCACGTTCCAGGAGATGGCCAAGTCCATCGACGACTACCTGCGGGCCCAGATGCCGGTCTGGCGCGCACGTTACCCCGGCGTCGAGAAGATGAAGGTGGCCGTCATGGGCTGCATCGTCAACGGCCCGGGCGAGAGCAAACACGCGGACATCGGCATCAGCCTGCCGGGCAACGGCGAGGCGCCCGCCGCCCCGGTGTTCATCGACGGCGAGAAGGCACTGACCCTCCGCGGCGACCGCATCGCCGAGGAGTTCCAGGCCCTCGTCGAAAGCTACATCGACAAGCGTTACGGAACGGCGGCGCAGCCGCAGAGTCAACCGGCCTGACCGGCGGCCGATCCCCACGCACCGCATGGAGCCGCCCTCGCGGCTCGACGCATAATCCTGCCTTCGTCTGAAAGCACCATCATGGCCACCCAACTCGACCTCGAAGAACAAGAACAGCTCGACCAGCTCAAGGCATTCTGGAAAAAATACGGCAACGCGATCACGTGGGTGCTGATCGCGGTGCTGGCTGCCTTCGCCGCGTACACCTTCTGGGAGAACCGCCAGCGCGAGCAGGCCGCCAAGGCCGGCGTGCTGTACGACGAACTCGACCGCGCCGCCCGTGCGGGTGACGTCGAGAAGGCTGCCCGCGTGTTCGGTGACCTGAAGTCGAACTTCCCCGGCACCGGGTTCGCCCAGCAGGGCGCGCTGCTCGCCGCCAAGGTGCAGGTCGAGAAGGCGCAGCCCGACGCCGCCGTGGCCACGCTCACCTGGGCCGCCGAGAACGCGGCCGAGGCCGAGTACAAGACCGTGGCCCGCCTGCGCCTGGCCGGCGTGCTGCTCGACCAGAAGAAGCCCGACGAAGCGCTGAAGCAGCTCGCCGGTGCCGACGCCCCGTCCTTCGCCGGCCTCGTGGCCGACCGCCGTGGGGACATCCTGGCCGCGCAAGGCAAGGCCGACGAGGCCAAGGCCGCGTACCAGCAGGCGTGGAAGGCGCTCGACACCAAGCTCGAGTACCGCCGCCTGGTCGAGGCCAAGCTCACGGCGCTGGGCGCCGCTCCCGAGGCCGAAGAGAAGGCCAAGGCCACGTCATGACCGGACGCCTCTCCCGACACCTCCTTCCCCTCGCGCTGGCCGGTGCCGCACTGGCCGGCTGCTCGAGTGGCCCGACCCGCCCCGATCCCACGCCACTCACCCAGTTCGAGTCCACCCTCGTGGTGGCCGACGCCTGGAAGCAGAAGATCGGTTCCGTCAGCTTCGCGCTGGCGGTGCCGGTCAAGGACGACACCTTCACGGTGGCCAGCGACGACGGCACGGTGCTCGCGCTGAAGGCGGCCACCGGCGCCCAGGTGTGGCGTGCCGACGTCGGCTCGAAGATCTCGGCGGGCGTGGGCAGCGACGGGCGTTTCGCCGCCGTCGTCACCCGTGACAACGAACTGGTGACCATCGACAACGGCAACGTGACCTGGCGCAAGAAGTTGCCGTCGCGTGTGGTGTCGGCACCGCTCGTGGCCGGCGAACGCGTCTTCGTGGTGACCGTGGACCGCACCGTCCTTGCCTTCGACGTCCTCGACGGGCGCAAGCTCTGGGCCTACCAGCGTCCGAACGACCCGCTCACGCTCGCGCAGGCGAGCGTGCTGCAGCCGTACCGTGACACGCTGCTGGTGGGGCAGGGTGGCAAGCTCGTCGGCCTCGATCCGCTCGCCGGCCAGGTGCGGTGGGAGTCCACCGTCGCGTCGCCGCGCGGCACCAACGAGGTCGAGCGCCTCGCCGACCTCGTGGGCCCCGCCGTCCGCACCGGTGAGCTGGTGTGCGTCCGCGCGTTCCAGGTCTCGGTGGGCTGCGTGAACGCCGAACGGGGCACGCTGATGTGGTCCCGCAACGCCTCGGGCAACGACGGCGTGGCCGGCGACGACCGCATGGTGATCGGCGCCGACAACATCGACCGCCTCACGGCCTGGCGCACGATCGACGGTTCCGTCGCGTGGTCGGGTGATTCGATGCTGTACCGCAGCCTGTCGGGGCCGGCCATGGCCGGTCTCGCGGTGGTCTTCGGCGACAGCGAAGGGTACGTACACTGGTTCGGCCGCGACAGCGGCACGCCCGTGGCGCGCACGCGCACGGACAACAGTGCCATTCGCGTGACGCCGGTGCGTGCCGGCAACGTGACGCTGGTGGTCACCACGGACGGCGGGCTGTTCGCCTACCGTTCCGAATGACGCGGAGCCTGATTCGATGAAACCCGTCATCGCCGTGGTCGGCCGGCCCAACGTCGGCAAGTCCACGCTGTTCAACCGCATGACGAAGACGCGCGACGCCATCGTCGCGGACTTCTCCGGCCTCACCCGCGACCGCCACTACGGCGACGGCCGCCTGGGCGACCGCGAGTTCATCGTCGTCGACACCGGCGGCTTCGAGCCCGACAGCACCACCGGCATCGTCAAGGAGATGGCCAAGCAGACGCGCCAGGCCGTGGCCGAGGCCGATGCCGTCGTGTTCGTGGTGGACGTGCGTGCCGGGCTGTCCGCCCAGGACCACGACATCTCGCGTTACTTGCGCTCGGTCAACAAGCGCGTGTTCCTCGCGGTCAACAAGGCCGAGGGCATGAGCGAGTCGCCGCTGCTCGGCGAGTTCTACGAGCTGGGCATGGGCGAGCCCCATCCCATCTCGGCGGCGCACGGGCAGGGCATCCGCAGCCTGCTCGACGCCGTGCTCGCCGACTTCGACTTCGGCGACGAAGACGAGCTGGCCGACGACCTCGAGGACAAGCCCATCCGCCTGGCCGTGGCCGGGCGGCCCAACGTGGGCAAGTCCACCCTGATCAACACGTGGCTCGGCGAGGAGCGCCTGGTGGCATTCGACATGCCGGGCACCACGCGCGACGCCATCACGGTGCCGTTCGAGCGCCACGGCCAGAAGTTCCAGCTGATCGACACGGCTGGCCTGCGCCGCAAGGGCAAGGTGTTCGAGGCGATCGAGAAGTTCTCGGTGGTCAAGACGCTGCAGGCCATCGCCGACGCCAACGTTGTGCTGCTGCTGCTCGACGCCACGCAGGGCGTGTCCGAGCAGGACGCCCACATCGCCGGCTACGTCCTGGAGAGCGGCCGCGCCGTGGTGCTGGCCGTGAACAAGTGGGACGCCATCGACGACTACCAGCGGGAAACGCTGGAGCGCTCCATCGCCCAGCGCCTCGCGTTCCTGAAGTTCGCCCCGGTGCTGCGCATCTCCGCCATCCGTCGCCAGGGCCTGGGCCCGGTGTGGCAGTCCATCGCCGATGCCCACGCCTCGGCGTTCCGCAAGATGTCCACCCCGGTGCTGACCCGCCTGCTGCACGAGGCGGTGGAGGCGCAGGCGCCGAAGCGGGCAGGGGCCTTCCGTCCGAAGCTGCGCTACGCGCACCAGGGCGGCATGAACCCGCCGGTCATCGTGATCCACGGCAACTCGCTGGAACACGTGTCGTCCGTCTACAAGCGCTACCTGGAAGGCCGCTTCCGGGAACACTTCAAATTGACGGGGACGCCGCTGCGCATCGAGATGAAATCGTCGCAGAATCCCTTCACCGACAAAGACTGAGGTCCAATTCTTCAAAGTCGGCTGACGCGGCGCAGCACTGTGTTAACGTGCAGTCTCCTCCCTCTCTCCCACGTCTCTCTCAAACACGGAGCATATCGTGAGCAACAAAGGCCAACTCCTCCAAGACCCGTTCCTGAACCTTCTGCGCAAGGAACACGTGCCGGTCTCGATCTACCTCGTCAATGGCATCAAGTTGCAAGGTCACATCGAGTCGTTCGACCAGTACGTCGTGCTGCTTCGCAACACCGTGACCCAGATGGTCTACAAGCACGCCATCTCCACGGTCGTGCCGGGCCGCGCGGTCAACTTCAGCACGGCGGACGCCCCTGAACAGGCCTGACGCCAGCTCGGCCTCCCCCGGGAACCCTCGCACCTTGGCTGCGGTGAGCGACCTTCCTCGGGCGATCCTCGTCGGGGTCGACTTCGGCGGCAATTCGCCGTTCGACGGCACCCTCGACGAACTCGCGCTGCTGGCCGAATCGGCCGGCGACCTGCCGGTCGCCCGCGTCACGGCCCGCCGCAAGTCGCCCGATCCGGCACTCTTCGTGGGTTCCGGCAAGGCCGACGAGATCAAGGCCCTGGTCGAAGGCCACCGCGCCGAAGCGGTGCTGTTCGACCAGGCGCTCTCGCCGGCGCAGCAGCGCAACCTCGAGCGGCACCTCGGTGTCGCCGTGGCCGACCGCACCATGCTCATCCTCGAGATCTTCGCCGCCCGCGCGCAGAGCCACGAGGGCAAGCTGCAGGTCGAACTCGCCCGGCTGCAATACCTCTCCACCCGCCTCGTGCGCCGGTGGAGCCACCTGGAACGCCAGCGCGGCGGCATCGGCACCCGCGGGGGGCCGGGTGAAGCCCAGATCGAACTCGACCGCCGCATGATCGGCGAGCGCATCAAGTCCGTGAAGGAGCGCCTCGTGCGCGTGAAGAAGCAGCGCGGCACGCAACGCCGCGCGCGCGAACGCAGCGGCACCTTCCGCATCTCGCTCGTGGGCTACACGAACGCGGGCAAGTCCACGCTGTTCAATGCGCTCGTGAAGGCCAAGACCTACGCGGCCGACCAGCTCTTCGCCACGCTCGACACCACCACGCGCCAGCTCTACATCGAGGAGGCAGCCCGCTCGGTGTCGCTGTCCGACACCGTAGGGTTCATCCGCGACCTGCCGCACAAGCTGGTCGACGCCTTCGAGGCCACGCTGCAGGAGGCCGCCGACGCCGACCTGCTGCTGCACGTCGTCGACGCGTCGAGCCCGGTGCTCCAGGAGCAGATGACCGAGGTGACGCGGGTGCTGGGCGACATCGGCGCCGGCGACATCCCGCAGGTGCTCGTCTACAACAAGCTCGACAACCTCGCCGGCGACCGCCGCCCGCACGATCTGGTCGACGTGCTCGAACTCGACGCGGGCGTGCGCGTGCCGCGCGTGTTCGTCAGCGCCCTCGACGGCACCGGCCTGCCGGAGCTGCGGCGGCTGCTCGCGTCCGCTGCCGCGGGAACCTTGTCGGGGGACTTGAACTCGATGCACTCGTCCTCCAACTGGGACCCGGCGGTGAACGCACTCGCCGGGGACTCCGGCGAGGACCGCACCGGGGCGCCCCAGGACCACCACACTCAACAACCACAATGACCATGAGCCGATCCTCCTCATCGCCCGACTCCTTCACGGCCCGGACCTCCGCCGTGACGACGGCGCTTGCGGCGCTGATCGCCGGCCTCGGAGCCCACGCGCGCTGGCGCCTGGCCGGGCGCCCCCAACCCATCCTGAACAACGGCGGCAACCGTGGCGACGGTCCGCCGGACATGGAAGAGATGTGGCGTGACTTCAACCGCCGCCTGAGCGGCCTGTTCGGCGGGAAGGGCGGCGGTCCGCGTCCCACCGGCCCGAACGGCGGCGGCAACAACTTCCAGCCCGACATGCGCAACGCGGGCGTCGGCATCGGCCTGATCGCCGGCGTCGTCGTGCTGATCTGGCTCGGCAGCGGCTTCTTCATCGTGCAGGAAGGCCAGCAGGCCGTGGTGACGTCGTTCGGCAAGTACGACCACACCGCGAACGCCGGCTTCACCTGGCGTTTCCCATACCCGTTCCAGGCGCACGAGACCGTCAACGTGACCCAGGTCCGCACCGTGGAAGTGGGGCGCAACAGCGTGGCCCAGTCCACCGGCCTGCGCGAATCGTCGATGCTCACGCAGGACGAGAACATCGTCGACATCCGCTTCACCGTGCAGTACCGCCTGAAGGACGCCCGCGCGTTCCTCTACGAGAACCGCGACCCCGAGGCCTCGGTGGTGCAGGCCGCCGAGTCGGCCGTGCGCGAGATCGTGGGCCGCAGCGTGATGGACTCCGTGCTGTACGAGCAGCGTGACGCCATCGCGGTCGACCTGATGAAGTCGCTGCAGTCGCAGCTCGACCGCCTGAACACCGGCATCCTGGTGGTCAACGTGAACGTGGGCAGCGTGCAGGCCCCCGAGCAGGTGCAGGCCGCGTTCGACGATGCCTTCAAGGCCAACGCCGACCGCGAGCGCTTCAAGAACGAGGGCCAGGCCTACGCCAACGACGTGATCCCGAAGGCCAAGGGCAGCGCCGCCCGCCTGAAGGAGCAGGCCGAGGGTTATCGCGCCCGCGTGATCGCCGAGGCCGAGGGTGATGCCGAACGCTTCAACCAGGTGCTCGCCGAGTACCAGAAGGCGCCGGGCGTGACCCGCGACCGCCTCTACACGGATGCCATGCGCCAGGTCTTCTCGAACGTCACGAAGGTGATGGTCGACACCAAGAGCAACTCGAACCTGCTGTACCTGCCGCTCGACAAGCTGATCGCCCAGACCGCCGGCACCACCGTGCCCGCGGCCGCCGCACCGGCCGCCCCGGCACCGGAAGCCCTGCCCAGCGCCATGGGAGGAAACACCATCGACAGCCGTTCGCGCGACAACGCGCGCGGCCGTGACCGCGAAAGCCGCTGAGCGCCCGGGAGAACAACAAACATGAATCGCATCGGTCTTATCGTCGCCAGCGCCCTGATCGCGCTGATGGTGCTGTCGTCCACCCTGTTCATCGTCGACCAGCGCCAGTTCGCCGTGATCTACGCCCTGGGCGAGATCAAGGAAGTCATCAACGAACCCGGCCTGAAGTTCAAGCTGCCGCCGCCGGTCCAGAACGTCGTGTTCCTCGACCGCCGCGTGCAGACGCTCGACAGCCCCGAGACCCGCCCCATCTTCACCGCCGAGAAGAAGAGCCTGGTGGTCGACTGGCTCGTGAAGTGGCGCCTGATCAACCCGAAGGAGTTCATCCTCAGCAACGGCGCGGCCGACATGCGCAACTTCGAGAGCCGCCTGAGCCCCATCGTGCAGGCCGCCTTCAACGAGGAAGTCACCAAGCGCACGGTGCAGGCCATGCTGGCCACCGACCGCGACGCGGTGATGCAGGGCGTGAAGAGCCGCCTGGCCGACGAGGCCAAGTCGTTCGGCATCGAGATCATCGACGTGCGCATCAAGCGCGTCGACTTCTCGGCCAACATCACCAGCGCCGTGTACCAGCGCATGGTGTCCGAACGCACCCGCGTGGCGAACGAGCAGCGTTCCACCGGCGGCGCCGAAGGCGAACGCATCCGTGCCGATGCCGACCGCCAGCGCGAAGTCATCCTGGCCGACGCCTACCGCGACGCCCAGAAGGTGATGGGTGACGGCGACGCCAAGGCGTCGGCGCTGTACGCCGAGGCCTTCGGCCGCGACGCCCAGTTCGCCCAGTTCTACCGCAGCCTGGACGCCTACAAGGCGGCCTTCCGCAGCAAGGCCGACGTGATGGTCGTCGATCCGGACTCGGAATTCTTCAAGGCCATGCGCGGCGCCGGCAAGAAGTGACAGTGACACCGCAGCGCGCCTGATGGACGGATCGCTCAGCGACCTGCTCGTCGGCGCGTTCGCGCTGATGCTCGTGTGCGAAGGGCTGCTGCCCTTCGTCAACCCGGGCCTGTGGCGCCGCATCTTCGAGCGCGCCACGCAGCTGAACGATGGCCAGATCCGCTTCCTCGGGCTCGGCAGCATGATCGCCGGCCTGCTGATGCTGGCTTTCTTCCTGCATTGAGGCTTCAGACCGCCCACGGCGGTCAATTTTTGCGGTCGCCCCCGCGGTGACCGGTACAATCTCGTTTTTAATCCCCCGGTCATTTCTCATGTCGTCTGCTTGGCTGCTGCCCGAGCACATCGCTGACGTCCTGCCGTCCCAGGCTCGACGCATCGAAGAACTCCGCCGCGAACTGCTGGACGGAGCACGGGCTTATGGTTTCGAACTCGTGATGCCGCCGCTGCTGGAGCATCTCGACTCGCTGTTGTCCGGCACGGGCAGCGCGCTGGACCTCAAGACGTTCAAGCTGGTCGACCAGCTGAGCGGCCGCACCCTGGGGGTGCGGGCCGACACCACGTCGCAGGTCGCCCGCATCGATGCACACCTGCTGAACCGCCACGGCGTCACCCGCCTGTGCTACTGCGGTCCGGTGCTCCACACGCGTCCCGACGGCCTGCACGGCACCCGCGAGCCGCTGCAGTTCGGCGCCGAGATCTACGGCCACGCCGGCCTCGAGGCTGACCTGGAAGTGATGGAACTCGCGCTCGACGCGCTGCAGCGCGCCGGTGTCGCCAAGCTCACGCTCGACCTGGGTGACGCCCGCATCGTTCGCGGCGTGCTCGCCGACGTGTCCCTCGACGCCGCCAGCCGCGATGCCGTGTACGCCGCGCTCGCCGCGAAGGACCAGTCCGGCCTCGAGGAACTCACCGCATCGTTCCCGGCCGAGTCGCGCGCCGCGGTGCTCGCGCTGCTGCGCCTGTACGGTGGCGACGACGTGCTCGCGGCGGCTCGCCGTGAACTGCCGGCCCGTCCGCTCATCACGGCCGCGCTGGACGACCTGCAATGGCTCACGTCGCACCTGCGCGCCGCCTATCCGGGCGTGCGCATCGGCTTCGACCTGGCCGACCTGAGCGGCTACGCGTACTACAGCGGTGCCCGGTTCGCGATCTTCGCCGCCGGCTCGGCCGATGCGCTGGTGCGCGGCGGCCGCTACGACGAGGTCGGCGCCATCTTCGGCCGCAACCGTCCGGCCGCGGGGTTCAGCACCGACCTGAAGCAGCTCGTCGTGCTGGCGTCCGCCCATCCGCTGCGTCCGGCCGTCCGGGCGCCCTGGGGCGAGGATGCCTCGCTGCGCCACGCCATCCGCCAGCTCCGCGAGCAGGGCGAGTCGGTCGTCTGCGTGCTGCCCGGCCACGAACACGAAGGCCAGGAATTCGACTGCGACCGCGAGCTGGTCGCCTCGGGCGGACAGTGGGTCGTGCGCGCGCTCTGAGCGTGCGCCCCCGCTGACGCGTTACCCATTTCTAGAACCGGAATCTCTGACATGCAACAGAAACGCAGCGGCCACAACGTGGTCGTCGTCGGCACCCAATGGGGTGACGAAGGCAAGGGCAAGGTCGTCGACTGGCTGACCGACCACGCACAGGCCGTGGTGCGCTTCCAGGGCGGCCACAACGCGGGCCACACCCTCGTGATCAAGGGCGTGAAGACGGCGCTGCAGCTGATTCCGTCGGGCATCATGCGCGACGGCGTGAAGTGCTACATCGGCAACGGCGTGGTGGTCGATCCCACCCACCTGCTGAGCGAGATCGAACGCCTGGAGGCCATCGGCCTCGACGTGCGCTCGCGCCTGTTCATCAGCGAGTCGTGCCCGCTGATCCTGCCGTTCCACGTGGCCGTGGACAAGGCCCGCGAGGCCCTGCGCGAAGACAGCGGCGCCGGCAAGATCGGCACCACGGGCAAGGGCATCGGCCCGGCCTACGAAGACAAGGTGGCGCGCCGCGCGCTGCGTGTGCAGGACCTGAAGCACCCCGAGCGTTTCGCGAAGAAGCTGCGCGAGCTGCTCGACCTGCACAACTTCGCGCTGACCGGTTACCTCAAGTCGGACGCGCTCGAGTTCCAGCCCATCTTCGATCACGCGATGAAGGTGGCCGAGCAGCTCAAGCCGATGCTGGCCGACGTGGGCTACACGCTGCACACCGCGCACAAGCAGGGCGACAACATCCTGTTCGAAGGCGCACAAGGCACGCTGCTCGACATCGACCACGGCACGTACCCGTACGTCACGTCCAGCAACTGCGTGGCCGGCAACGCCGCCGCGGGCGCGGGCGTGGGCCCGGACCTGCTGCACTACATCCTCGGCATCACCAAGGCCTACACCACGCGCGTGGGCAGTGGTCCGTTCCCCACCGAACTCGACTGGAACACGCCGGGCACCGTGGGCTACCACCTCTCGTCGGTGGGCCAGGAGCGTGGCACCGTGACCGGCCGTCCGCGCCGCTGCGGCTGGCTCGACGCCGCGCTGCTCAAGCGCTCGGTGATCATCAACGGCATCTCGGGCCTGTGCCTGACGAAGCTCGACGTGCTCGACGGCCTGGCCGAGATCAACGTGTGCGTGGGCTACGAACTCGACGGCAAGCAGATCGACATCCTGCCGCTGGACGCCGACGAGATCGAGGCCTGCAAGCCCGTCTACGAAGTGTTCCCGGGCTGGACCGAAAAGACGTTCGGCCTCACGAAGTGGGACGAGCTGCCGCTGAACGCGCGCCGTTACCTCGAGCGTGTGCAGGAACTCATCGGCGCGCCGATCGACATGGTGTCCACCGGCCCCGACCGCGAGCACACCATCCTCCTGCGCCATCCGTACCAGGCCTGAATTACCGAAGGACACCGCAGCACCATGCTCACCGACGACGGCAAACACCTCTACGTCTCCTGGGACGAATACCACATGCTGATCGAGCGCCTCGCGCTCAAGGTCGATGCCTCGGGTTGGCAGTTCGACCAGATCCTGTGCCTGGCCCGCGGTGGCCTGCGTCCGGGTGACGTGATGTCGCGTGTGTTCGACAAGCCGCTGGGCATCATGTCCACCAGTTCGTACCGCGCCGAGGCCGGCACCATCCAGGGCCGCCTCGACATGGCCAAGTACATCACGATGCCGAAGGGCGACCTCGCCGGCCGCGTGCTGCTGGTCGACGACCTCGCGGACTCGGGCGTCACGCTCAAGGCCGTGGTCGAGCGCCTGCGCGGCATGCCGGCCATCACCGAGCTGCGCTCGGCGGTCATCTGGACGAAGGGCGTGTCCACGTACACGCCGGACTACTACGTCGAACTGCTGCCCACGAGCCCGTGGATCCACCAGCCGTTCGAGGAGTACGACGAGCTGCGTCCGGAAGGCCTCGCCAAGAAATTTGCCATCTGAGCAAAGTCATCAATAATGAAGGCCCGCACTTCGCAGGCCTTCGACATGGACCACGACGAGGTATCGATCGCTTCTGAAGCCGATCGCATCACCGGGCAGCCCCTCTGCGGGCGGCCGACGTCGTCGTCTTCACTGCGAAGGGCAGGGCGCTTCTCCCGAAGCGCGCTCTCGCGGTTCTTCTCGTGTTCATCGCGGGATGCCGTTGTCTCCACATCTGCATCCCGCTTCGCCCGGCGCACGTCCGTGTGCCGATTCAACCCAGGTGCGCGCCGCGCCGGGTTCGAGATTCCTTCTCCCGTTTCCCAGCCTGCAATGTCGCCGCGACGTGTTGTCGTGGTCGATGCGCACACGTTCGTTCGTGTGCATGCCGATGGCATTGCGTGCTCGGAGAATCGGGCGGCACAAAAGCAAAAGGCCCTGCGATTTCTCGCAGGGCCTTGCTATTTTGGTGCCCAGAAGAGGACTCGAACCTCCACGGAGTTACCCGCTAGTACCTGAAACTAGTGCGTCTACCAATTCCGCCATCTGGGCATCTCAGGAAGACTTGGATTCTATCATCAAAAAATCAAACGCACAACACTCTTCTTCAACAATCAGCACGGAGCTGATGAATGAAGTCGAAGGCACGGTGCAAGGTCACCGTGATGGACACGGGTTCCTGGTCCGCGACGACCACCAACCCGACCTCTATCTCTCGCCTCAGGAGATGCGCGCGGTGCTCCATCGCGACCGCGTGCGCGCACGCATCGTTCGCTACGACCGCAAGGGCCGGCCCGAAGGCCGCGTGGTCGAGATCATCGAACGGCGCAAGGCGCCCATCATCGGCCGCCTGCTGCACGAGAGTGGCATCTGGCTCGTCGCGCCCGAGGACAAGCGCTACGGCCAGGACATCATGGTCCCGAAGAACGCGATCGCGAACGCGACCGCGGGCCAGGTGGTGGCCATCGAACTCACCGAGCCGCCGTCGCTCTACTCGCAGCCCATGGGCCGCGTGACCGAGGTGCTCGGCGAGATCGACGACCCGGGCATGGAGATCGAGATCGCGGTGCGCAAGTACGAGGTGCCGCACCAGTTCTCGCCCGAGACGCTGGCGCAGGCCGCGAGCCTGCCCGACAAGATCCGCCCGGCCGACCGCAAGGACCGCATCGACCTCACCGACGTGCCGCTCGTCACCATCGACGGCGAGGACGCGCGCGACTTCGACGACGCGGTGTACTGCGAGCCGCTGAAGACGGGCCGCGGGAAGACCGCGTTCGACGGCTGGCGCCTCGTGGTGGCCATCGCCGACGTGAGCCACTACGTGAAGCCGGGCGAGCCCATCGACGAGGACGCGTACGAGCGCGCCACGTCGGTCTACTTCCCGCGCCGCGTGATCCCGATGCTGCCCGAGAAGCTCTCGAACGGCCTGTGTTCGCTCAACCCGAACGAGGACCGCCTCGCGATGGTGTGCGACATGCTGATCACGAAGGAGGGTGCGATCCACGCGTACCAGTTCTTCCCGTCGGTGATCTGCTCGCACGCGCGCTTCACCTACACGGAAGTGGCGGCCATCCTCGGCAACACGCGTGGCCCCGAGGCCGCGCGCCGCAAGGACCTGGTGCCGCACCTGCTGGACCTGCACGACGTGTACCGCGCGCTGCTCAAGGAACGCGGCAGGCGGGGGGCGGTGGACTTCGAGACCACCGAGACCCAGATCGTGTGCGACGACAACGGTCGCATCGAGAAGATCGTGCCGCGCACGCGCACCGATGCGCACCGCCTCATCGAGGAGGCCATGCTCGCGGCCAACGTGTGTTCGGCCGACTTCATCGCGACGAACAAGCATCCGTCGCTGTACCGCGTGCACGAAGGCCCCACGCCCGAGAAGAAGACGCTCCTGCAGAACTACCTGAAGGCGCTGGGTCTGGGGCTCTCGATCAGCGACGATCCCGAACCGGGCGAGTACCAGGCCATCGCCGCGGCCACGAAGGACCGGCCCGACGCGCAGCAGATCCACACGATGCTGCTGCGCTCGATGCAGCAGGCCATCTACACCGGCACGAACAGCGGGCACTTCGGGCTCGCGTACGAGGCCTACACGCACTTCACGAGCCCCATCCGCCGCTACCCCGACCTGCTGGTCCACCGCGTCATCAAGGCGCTGCTCGTGGGCAAGCGCTACAGCCTCGTCACCGGCACCGTGGAAACGGCCGCGAAGGCGAAGAAGGGCGCGCACGCCGAAGGCGAACAGTGGGAGGTCACCGGCGCGCACTGCAGCGCGAACGAGCGCCGCGCCGACGAGGCCTCGCGCGACGTCGAGGCGTGGCTCAAGTGCCGCTTCATGCGCGAGCACCTGGGCGAGGAGTACGCCGGCACCGTCACCTCGGTCACGAGCTTCGGCCTCTTCGTCACGCTCGACTCGCTGTACGTCGAAGGGCTGATCCACATCACCGAACTCGGTGGCGAGTACTTCAAGTTCGACGAGGTGCGCCAGGAGTTGCGCGGCGAACGCTCCGGCGTGCGCTACACGGTGGGCGCGCGCGTGCGCGTGCAGGTCATCCGCGTCGACCTCGACGGCCGCAAGATCGACTTCCGCATGGTGCGCGAGGGCGAGGATCCCGCGACGGCACCCCGTGCCCGCCGGGGCGAGAAGGCCGCCGAGAAACACGCCAACGCCGTCGCGGAACTCGCGTCGGTGAAGGAGACGGACCGTGCCGTGAAAAACGCCACCAAGGCGCGCAAGGCGAGCGTGGCCGGCCATCCGGTGAAGGCCGCCAAGTCGGCGGCCCGCAAGACCGCCGGGGGCAAGGTGCCGCGCCGCCGCTGAGGCGTTTCAGCGGAGCGACAGGGCGTGCAGGGCCTCGACGAGGTCCGCCGCCCGCAGCGGGGTGAGCGGGCAGCGGTCCGCCGCCTCGCCGTGCTGCCAGGTGCCGCGTTCGGCGGCTTCGACGGCCGTGAGGCCGTGGGCCGCCCACGAGCCTGCGATCCAGCCTGCCAGCACGTCGCCGGTTCCGGCCGTGGCCAGCGCCGAGTTCCCGGTCGGGTTGATCGCGGGCGCCGTGTCCGGGGACGCAACGACGCTGCCGGAGCCCTTCAGCACCACCACGCACGCGAACCGGCGGGCGAGCCGAAGCGCTGCCGCGAGGCGGTCGCGTTGCACCGTGGCCGTGTCGGTGCCCAGGAGCCGCGCCGCTTCGAGTGGATGCGGCGTGAGGACCGTGCCCTGGCCGAGGCCGCCGCGGGCCGTGAGGGCCGCCTGGAGTGTCGGATCCGCGGCCAGCGCGTTCAGCGCGTCGGCGTCGAGCACGAGGCGTTCGGATTCGGTCAGCAGCCGGGGCAGGGCGGCGGCGATCGGGTCGCCCCCGCCGCAGCCGGCCACGACCGTGGCCGACGCGGGCAGCGCCGCGCGCCGCTCGGGCGGGCGGAACATCAGCTCCGGCCGCACGAGGTCGTGGGTGAAGGCGTTGTCGTCGAGCAGGTCCACGTGCACCCGCCCGGCACCCGCCGCGTGCGCGGCGCGGGCGGCCAGCACGGCGGCGCCGGCCATGCCGTGGCTGCCGCCCACCACCAGCACGTCGCCGAAGCTGCCCTTGTGCTGGGCATGCCGGCGCGCGGTGGCGACCGGCGGTGACGGCAGCCAGGCCGTGGCGGGCTCGTCCGCCTGCGGGGTGCCGAGGTCGTCGAACCAGAGCTCGCCCGTGTGGTCGCGGCCCGCGCCGGTGAACAGGCCGGGCTTGAGCGTCAGCAGGCTCAGCGTGTGGGTGGCGTGGACGCAGTCGGGCCCGAGCGGCTGGCCGGTGTCGGCGTCGAGTCCGGAGGGCAGGTCGATGGCCAGCACGGCGCACGGCTGGGCGTCGAGGTGCCGCACGAGCGCGGCGAGGTCGCCCTCCGGTGCGCGGGTGGCGCCCACGCCGAGCAGCGCGTCGATCGCCAGGTCCAGCGGACCGAGCGGTGCGGGCAGGCCCGTGCCGATGGGCACGCCGGCCGCCACGGCGCGCCGGTGGGCCGTGAGGGCATCGGCCGGCAGCCGGGCCGGATCCGCGAGCAGCGTGACCTCGACGGTGAGCCCCGCTTCGTGCAACAGCACCGCCACCTCGAGGCCATCGCCCCCGTTGTTGCCGGGCCCTGCCGCGATCCAGACGCGTTGCGCGTGGGGTGCGATGGCCCGTGCAAGCGCCGCAACGGCGCCGCCCGCCCTCGACATCAGCGTGAAGGGCGGCAACGCCGCCTGCGCCGCGTGTTCGATGCGGCGCGTGGCCTCCCGCCCGAACAGCGGCGCGCGCTGCTGGAGAGGAAGCAGGCGCCGCAGCCGGGTCATCGCGCGAGCCGTTCGATGCCGAGGCCGTCGATCTCGACCTCGGGCGAGCGCGCAGCGAGCGCGTCGGCCACGAGCCGTGCGGAACCGCAGGCCATGGCCCAGCCCGCGCCACCGTGGCCCAGGTTGAGCCAGACCCCGGGGATGCCGCTGCTGCCGAGCACCGGCGGACCGTCGGGAAGCATGGGGCGCGCGCCGCTCCAGCGCTGCGCCTGGCTCACGCGGGCCGCGCCCGGGAACCAGTCGTCGAGCACCTGGTAGAGCCGCGCCAGTTCGTCGGTGTGGCCGCCCTTGGGTGGCGGGCCCATGCGGGCGCCTCCGGAGACACGCAGACGCGACCCGAGCCGGTTGATCACCACGCGGTGCCGGTGGTCCGTCACGGCCGACTTCGGGCCGATGTCGGGGTGCGCCTCGTGGTGGCGGATGGGCGTGGTGACCGACTGCCCGTACACCGCGGCCATCGGCAGCTTCAGGCCGTGGGGCGCGAGCAGCGCGTTCGACCCGAGCGCGGCACACACCACGACGGCGTCGAACGTTTCATCGACGGGGCCGTCGAGCGGCACGGTGGGCTGGAACGCGGGGGTGTTCGGCGTGTCGCCGTGCGAGGCGATGCGGCTCGTCGTCTCCTCGTGCGGCGAGTGCATCACGGTGAGAACCGGGCGGCGGCCCGGCGCGAGCGACTGCACCGTCGAATGGAAACGGAACTCCGCGCCCATCTGCTCGGCCGCGGCGCGCAGCAGCAGGGCGAACTGCCGGCAGTTGCCGACCTCGTCGGCGGGCAAGTGGATGCCCGCGTGCAGCGGCGTGTCCGCGTTGAGCCCGGGTTCGACGGCGAGGCAACCTGCGGCATCCAGCGTGTCGAAGCGGATGCCTTGCTCCGTCAGCAGCCCCAGCGCGGGCTGGACCTGGTCGAGTTCCTTGCGCGAGCGCAGCAGCACGAGGTGGCCGTCGCTGCGTTCGTAGTCGAGCTTGAGCGACGCGGCCAGGCCGTGGAGGCGGTCGCGGCTGTAGGCGGCGAGGCGCTGCATGCGCAGCTGGTTCGCGCGGTGTGCGGCGGGCTTGCCGGCGCGCCACCAGCGCCACATCCAGCCCCAGGCCCCGGCGTTCGCGCCCACGCGCCACGGGTTGCGGCGGTCCGTCAGGGTGCGCAGCAGCCGCCCCGCCGAGCCCGGCGCGGTCCAGGGACCCACGGCGCCCGGCGATGCGAGGCCCGCCTGGGCGAAGCTCGATTCGACCGCGACACTGCCGCGGCGCTCGAACACGACCACTTCGTGGCCGTCGGCGGCGAGTTCGTATGCGGTGGTGACGCCGACGACGCCGGCTCCGATCACGGCGACCCGCATCAGGCGGCTCCCGCGCCGGCCAGCGCCCGTTCGATGGCGAGCGAGGTGTCGAGCACGGTGTCGTCGGCCAGCGCCGGGCCCCACACCATCAGGCCCATGGGCAGTTCACCCGCCGCATGGCAGGGCAGGGACAGCGCGCAGCCGTCGAGGAAGTTGATCACGGACGGGTTGCGCAGGAGCAGGGCGTTCATGGCGAAGAAGGCGTCGTCGGTCGCGAGCGACGCGATGGAGGGGGCGACCACGGGGACCGTGGGCGAGAGGAGGGCGTCGTAGGGCCGCAGGCGGCGTTCCACCCGGGCGATCCAGTCGCGCCGGGCGTCGATGAGCTTCAGGTGGTCGGACGCGGAGATGGTGGCGCCGCGGCGGATGCGCGAGACCACCCGGGGATCGTACCGGGCTTCGTCGCGGGCGAGGAGGTCGCGGTGCCACGCCCAGGCTTCGGCCGCCGGGAAACCGCCCAGCGCGTTCATCGAACGCAGCTCGGCCAGTTCGTCGAGGGCGATGTCGTCGATGCGGGCCCCGGCCTGCCGGAGTGTCGCGAGGGCACGCTCGAACGCGGCGGCCACGGTGGGCTCCAGGCCGTCGAGCATCGTGGTGGACGGCACGGCCAGGCGCAGCGAGGCCACGGGCCGGTGCCGCAGCGCCACCGTGCGGTCGGCCAGCACCTCGTGCAGCAGCACGGCGTCGCGCACGGAGCGGGTGAGGGCGCAGGCCGTGTCGAGCGTGGGCGACAGCGGCACGGTGCCGGCCGTCGGCGTGAGCCGCGACGTGTTCTTGAAGCCCACGAGCCCCTGCAGTGCGGCGGGGATGCGGATGGAGCCGCCGGTGTCCGAGCCGAGTGCCGCGAAGGCTGCACCCGAGGCGACGGACACCCCGCCGCCGGACGTCGACCCGCCCGGGATGCGCGGCGTGGCATCGAGGGCGGCCGTGGCCGGGTTCGCGGGGGTGCCGAGGTGCGGGTTCAGGCCCACGCCCGAAAACGCGAACTCGGTCATGTGGGTGTGGCCGGTGAGGGCGGCACCCGCACGGCGCAGGCGGGCGACCACGGGGGCGTCGGCGGCGGCCGGGGGCTCGTCGCGCCGCACGAGCGAGCCCGCGGTGGTCGGGAAACCCGCCACGTCGAACAGGTCCTTGATGCTGACGGCGAGGCCCGCCAGCGGAGGCAGCGGGATGCCGGCGCGGTGCTGCAGGTCGGCGGCGGCGGCGGTGGCTTCGGGCTGGCCCTCGAAGCGGCGGACGTAGGTCTCTGCCGGGGCCGCCCGGGCGGCCTCGGTGCAGCGGGCAAGGGCGTCGGAGGCGCTGTGCTGGCCGAGGAGGATGGCTTCGCGCGCGGCGCTCAAGTCATGGGTCATGGAGAAAGGGTCGAAGGCCGTGCTACACTCTACGGGTTTATCTGAGGGCCGCCCTGTCGGCTGCCCCGGTGAAACCGCAATCCTGCGAAATCGCGAATCCGGTCATTCAAGGTGTTGAGGTCCTCTTCGCTGGTCTGTGTTTCAGCGCAATGCACTGAAACAGAGCGGCTGATACAGAGGCTTTCAATTCAGCCCGGATTCTAGAACCAACCTTTGGAGTAAACATGTCTGTCACCATGCGTGAGATGCTGGAAGCCGGCGTCCATTTCGGCCACCAAACCCGCTTCTGGAACCCGAAGATGGCCCCGTACATCTACGGCCATCGCAACAAGATCCACATCATCAACCTCGAGAAGACGCAGCCGCTCTTCAACGACGCGATGAAGTTCATCAAGCAGCTGGCGGCCCGCCGCGGCACCGTGCTGATGATCGGCACGAAGCGCCAGGCCCGCGAAGTGATCGCCGCCGAAGCCCAGCGCGCCGGCATGCCCTACGTCGACCAGCGCTGGCTCGGCGGCATGCTGACCAACTTCAAGACGGTCAAGGGTTCGCTGAAGAAGCTCAAGGACATGCAGGCTCAAGTCGAGTCCGGCACCGAGATCCGCATCAAGAAGGAAGCGCTGCTGTTCCAGCGTGACCTGGCCAAGCTCGAGAAGGACATCGGCGGCATCCAGCACATGAACGCGCTGCCCGACGCCCTGTTCGTGATCGACGTCGGCTACCACAAGATCGCCGTCCTCGAAGCCAAGAAGCTCGGCATTCCCGTCATCGGCGTGGTCGACTCCAACCACTCGCCGGACGGCATCGACTACGTGATCCCGGGCAACGACGACTCGTCGAAGGCCGTGGCACTGTACGCGAAGGCCGTGGCCGACGCGGTCCTGGACGGCAAGGCCAACGCGACGAACGACGTCGTGCAAGCCGTGTCCGCCGGTGGCGACGAGTTCGTGGAAGTCAACGAAACGGCCTGAGGCCTCGAGCCCCGGCTCGCCTGAAAAGGCGTGCATCGAAAGGGGCTGATTCAGCCCCTTTTTCACACCCCCGATTCAATACTCCGGCACGCACCCGCCCCGCGTGCGTGCCGAACCTCACGGAGATTCAAGATGTCCGCTATCACCGCAAGCATGGTCGCCGCTCTGCGCGCCAAGACCGATGCGCCCATGATGGAATGCAAGAAGGCCCTGACCGAAGCCGCTGGCGACATGGACAAGGCCGAAGAGCTGCTTCGCGTCAAGCTCGGCACGAAGGCCGGCAAGGCCGCCGACCGCATCACGGCTGAAGGCGTCGTCGCCGCCGCCGTCGAAGGCAACACGGGTGCCCTGGTCGAAGTGAACTGCGAAACCGACTTCGTCTCGAAGAACGACGACTTCCTCGCCTTCACGAACGCCGTCGCCAAGCTGGTCGCCGAGAAGAACCCCGCCGACGTGGCCGCCATCGGCGCCTACGAGCTGTCGCAAGCCGGTTTCGGCCCGACGGTGGAAGACGTGCGCAAGGGCCTGATCGGCAAGATCGGCGAGAACATGTCGATCCGCCGTTTCAAGCGCTACTCGGGTGGCGGCCAGCTGGCCAGCTACCTGCACGGCACCCGCATCGGCGTGCTCGTCGAGTTCACCGGTGACGCCGTCGCCGCCAAGGACGTCGCGATGCACATCGCCGCGATGAAGCCGGTTTCGCTGTCGTCCGCCGACGTGCCCGCCGAGCTGATCGAGAAGGAACGCGCCGTGGCCGCCGGCAAGGCTGCCGAGGACGCGAAGGCTGCGGAAGCCGCCGGCAAGCCGGCCCAGTCCGCCGACATCGTGACGAAGCGCATCGAAGGTTCGGTCCAGAAGTACCTGAAGGAAGTCAGCCTGCACAACCAGGTCTTCGTGAAGGCCGCCGACGGCAAGGCCACGGTCGAGCAGCACCTGAAGGGTGTGAAGACCGAAGTCAAGAGCTTCACGCTCTACGTCGTGGGCGAAGGCATCGAGAAGAAGGTCGACGACTTCGCGGCCGAAGTGGCGGCCCAGGTCGCTGCAGCCAAGGGCGCCTGATCTCCCGGCGACCCTCTGGAACAAGGGGCTCGATGCCCCTTGTTCCATCTTCACGGATAGACTTCGAAAGGCACCACCCGCGTGCCTGAACAGCCAACACAGGGAGATCCCCGCATGCCGGCGTACAAGCGCATCCTGCTCAAACTCTCGGGCGAGGCCCTGATGGGCGAAGATGCCTATGGCATCAACCGCGCCACCATCGTGCGCATGGTCCGCGAGGTCCAGGAAGTCACGAAGCTCGGCTGCGAAGTGGCCGTCGTGATCGGCGGCGGCAACATCTTCCGCGGCGTGGCCGGCGGTTCGGTGGGCATGGACCGCGCCACCGCCGACTACATGGGCATGCTGGCCACGGTGATGAACTCGCTGGCCCTGGCCGACACCATGCGCCAGGAAGGCATGACCGCCCGCGTGATGTCCGCCATCGCGATCGACCAGGTCGTCGAGCCGTACGTGCGTCCGAAGGCGCTGCAGTACCTCGAAGAGGGCAAGGTCGTCGTGTTCGCCGCCGGCACCGGCAACCCGTTCTTCACCACCGACACCGCCGCCGCGCTGCGTGGCGCCGAGATCGGTGCCGAGGTGGTGTTGAAGGCGACGAAGGTCGACGGCGTCTACACCGCCGACCCGAAGAAGGACCCCACGGCCACCCGCTACAGCAAGATCAGTTTCGACGAAGCCATCAGCCGCAACCTCCAGGTGCTGGACGCCACGGCGTTCGCCCTGTGCCGCGATCAGAAGCTGCCCATCAAGGTGTTCAGCATCTTCAAGGAAGGCGCCCTGAAGCGCGTGGTGATGGGTGAGGACGAGGGCACGCTCGTCCACGTTTGAGGAAAAAGCCATGAGCACCGCAGACATCCGCAAGAATGCCGAACAGAAGATGACTCGCTCGATCGAGTCCTTCAAGAACGAACTCCAGAAGATCCGCACCGGCCGCGCCCACCCGGGCATCCTCGACCAGGTCCAGATCGACTACTACGGCTCCATGGTGCCGATCAGCCAGGTGGCCAACGTGTCCCTGCTCGACGCCCGCACCATCACGGTCCAGCCGTGGGAAAAGGGCATGGGCCCGAAGATCGAGAAGGCCATCCGCGAGTCCGACCTCGGCCTGAACCCCTCGGCCCAGGGCGACCTGCTGCGCGTGCCGATGCCCGCGCTGACGGAAGAGCGCCGCCGCGACCTGACGAAGGTCGTGCGCAACGCCGGCGAAGACTCCAAGGTCGCCATCCGCAACCTGCGCCGTGACGCCAACGACCAGGCCAAGAAGCTGACCAAGGACAAGGAAATCTCCGAGGACGACGAGCGCCGTTCGCTCGACGATCTGCAGAAGCTGACCGACCGCTACATCGCCGAGGTCGACCGGTTGATCGCCGCGAAGGAAGCGGAAATCCTGGCCGTCTGATTGATGGCCCTCATCCCCACCGGTCGCAGTTTCTTCCAGAAACCTCCCTTGGACGCCACCTCCCACATCCCCCGCCACGTGGCCATCGTGATGGACGGCAACGGCCGGTGGGCGAAGAAGCGCTTCATGCCCCGGTTCTTCGGGCACAAGCAGGGCGTCGACGCGCTCGTGCGCACGGTCCAGGCCTGCGCCGACCGCGGCATCGAGTACCTCACCGTCTTCGCGTTCTCGAGCGAGAACTGGAAGCGTCCCACCGAGGAGGTGTCGGGCCTGATGGACCTCGTGCTCGTCGCGGTGTCCAAGTACCTGGCCAAGCTCGCGTCCGAAGGCGTGCGCATCCGCATCGTGGGCGACCGCTCCCAGGTCTCCGACAAGGTGCGCAACGCCTGGGACCAGGCCGAGCGCGCGACGGAACACAACCGGCGCATCACGCTGTCGGTGGCGTTCAACTACGGCGGCCGCTGGGACATCGTGCAGGCCTGCCAGCAGGCGCTGCGCGACGGCGTGCCGGCCGACGAACTCGACGAGGCCCGCCTGTCGCGCTACATGGCGATGAGCTACGCCCCCGATCCCGATCTTTTCATCCGCACCGGCGGGGAAGTGCGCATCAGCAACTTCCTGCTCTGGCAGGTGGCATACGCCGAACTCGTGTTCAGCGACTGCCTGTGGCCGGAGTTCGGTGACGCGCAGCTCGACGCGGCGCTCGCCGACTTCGCCGGCCGCGACCGGCGGTTCGGCGGGGTGAAGCCCACCGAACCGCAAACCGCGAAGGCCTGACCCCATGCTCAAGCAGCGCGTCATCACCGCAATCGTCCTGTTGCTCGTGCTGCTCCCCGCCGTGTTCGCCCCGGTGGCCTGGCCGTTCGCCCTGCTGACGCTGGTCATGGTGGCCGCCGCCGGCTGGGAGTGGGGGCGCCTGAACGGCGCGTCGCCCGCGGCCTCCGTCTCGATGGGTGTCGTCGTCGCCGTGCTGTGCCTCGCCGCCTACTGGGCGGGCTGGGTCGGCGTGGGCGGCAGCCCCGCGTGGTGGATCGCCTGCGCCGTCTGGGTGCTGGGCGGTGCGCTCGCCGTGAAGGTGGGCCCGTCGTCCTGGCCGCAGCTGCCGAAGGCCGGCCGCTGGGTGCTTGGCGTCGCGATGCTATTCACCGCGTGGCTGGCGCTCGCGAGCGCGAAGGTCGTGGGCCTGAACTTCCTGCTGTCGGTGTTCTGCCTCGTGTGGGTGGCCGACATCGCCGCGTACTTCGGCGGGCGCACGTTCGGCCGCCGCAAGCTGGCGCCGTCCATCAGCCCCGGCAAGAGCTGGGAAGGCGTCTGGAGCGGCATGGTCGGCGTGATGGTGCTCGCCGCCGTGTGGATCTGGATCGACAAGACCTGGGCCACCGGCTCGCCCAGCCTCTTCACGCTGCTGTGGCAGCGCTTCGACGCACCGGGGCTCCTGCTCGCCCTGGTGTTCCTCTGTGCCATGAGCGTGATCGGCGACCTGGTCGAGTCGCTCGTGAAACGTGCGGCGGGGGCCAAGGACAGCAGCCAGCTGCTGCCCGGCCATGGCGGCGTGCTCGACCGTGTCGACGCGCTGCTCCCCGTGTTCCCGATCGCGCTCGCGCTCAGCTCGATCTGACTTGGCGGGTCGTCCCGTCCACTCCCGGTAGTCCCCCATGTCCACGACACCTTCGGCCCGCCTGCGGGTCTGCGTCCTCGGTGCCACCGGCAGCATCGGCACCAACACGCTCGACGTGCTGGCCCGCCACCCCGAACGTTACGAGGTCGTCGCGCTGACGGCCCACGGCCGCGTGCCCGAGCTGCTGGCCCAGTGCCTGCAATGGAAGCCCCGTTTCGCGGTGATGTCGTCCGCCGATGCGGCGGCCGCACTGCAGCGCGAACTGCGCGGCGCCGGCCTGCGCACCGAGGTGCTGCACGGCCCTGACGCGCTGTGCCACGTGTCGGCCCATGCCGACGTCGACGTGGTCATGGCCGCCATCGTCGGCGCCGCGGGCCTCGAGCCCTGCCTGGCCGCGGCGCGCGCGGGCAAGCGGCTGCTGCTGGCGAACAAGGAAGCCATCGTCGTGGGTGGCGCGCTGTTCATGGACGCCGTGCGCGAAGGCGGGGCCACGCTGCTGCCCATCGACAGCGAACATTCGGCCATCTTCCAGTGCCTGCCGGAAGACCGCGGCACCTGGGCCCAGCGCATCGACCACATCGTGCTGACCGCCTCCGGCGGCCCGTTCCGCGACCGTGACCCGGGCACGCTGGCCGCCGTCACGCCCGACGAGGCCTGCGCGCATCCCAACTGGGTGATGGGCCGCAAGATCTCGGTCGACTCGGCCACGATGATGAACAAGGCGCTCGAGGTGATCGAAGCCCGCTGGCTGTTCAACCTGAAGCCCGAGCAGATCAAGGTGGTGGTGCACCCGCAGAGCATCATCCACTCGATGGTGGTGTGCCGCGACCGCTCGGTGCTGGCCCAGCTGGGCACGCCCGACATGCGCGTGCCCATCGCGTACGGCCTGTCGTTCCCCGAGCGCATCGAGTCGGGCGCATCTTTGCTCGACTTTACACAGCTGCCCGGCCTGACATTCCGCCCGGCCGACACGGCTCGCTACCCCGGCCTGCAACTCGCCTGGGACACGCTGCGCGGCCCGGAGGGCAGCACCGCGGTGCTGAACGCCGCCAACGAGGTGGCCGTGGCTGCCTTCCTCGCGGGAACCATCCGGTTCGACCAGATTCACAGCGTGAATGCACGCTGCCTCGATGCCGTTTCTCCCTCGTCCGACGCCTGCCGGAGCGTCGCCGGTCTGCTCGCACTCGACGCGGACGTGCGCCGCCATGCCGGGTCGGTGGTCGAAACGCTGAACGCATGAGCACGCTGCTGGCCTTCATCGTCACGCTCGGCCTGCTCGTGACCATCCACGAGTACGGGCACTACCGCGTGGCGCTCGCCTGCGGCGTGAAGGTCGAGCGGTTCTCCTTCGGCTTCGGCCCCGTGATCTGGCGCTACCAGCGGTCGCCCGACAGCACCGAATTCACGCTGTCGGCGGTGCCGCTCGGCGGGTACGTGCGCATGCTGGGGCACGGGCCGGACCCGGTGCCGCCGGGCCTGCAGGACCAGGCCTTCCGGAACAAGACGCTCTGGCAGCGCACCGCCATCGTGGCCGCCGGCCCCGCCGCCAACCTGATCCTCGCCGTGCTGCTCTACGCCGGGTCGAACTGGATCGGCGTCGACGAACCCCAGGCCCGCCTGGGCACGCCGGCCGCCGCCACGCTCGCCGAGCGCGCCGGGCTGCGCGCGGGCGATTGGGTCCGTGCCACGTCCACCGACGGGCAGGACTGGAGCGAGGTGCGCTCGATGGCCGACCTCCGCTGGTCGCTGACCCAGGCCGTGCTGAATGGTGAACCGCTTCACCTCAACGTGAGCAACGAACGGGGGCAGGGCGCCCGCACCGTCGTGCTCGACATCGACAGCCTCGGCACCCGCGAGGTCGACGCTGGTGTGCTGCGCCGCATCGGCATCGCGCTGTCGATGGGCGACCCCGTGCTGGGCGAGCTGGGCGCCGGTCCGGCTCGCGCCGCGGGCCTGCACACCGGCGACCGGGTGCTCTCCGTGGACGGCGCGCCCATGGTCGACAGCAACCAGCTGCTGGCGGCCATCCGCGCCAACGGCGGCGCCGCGCCCATGGCCTGGCGCGTCGAGCGCGCCGGGCAGGTGCTCGAGATCGAGGTGCACCCCGACAGCGTCGTGGAGCAGGACCGCACCATCGGCCGCATCCAGGCCGGGCTGGGCCAGGCGCCGCAGACGGAGCGTGTCTCCTACGGCTTCGTGGAAGGCCTGACCAAGGCGGCGTCCCACACCTGGAGCATGTCGGCACTGACCGTCAAGATGCTCTGGCGCATGGTCACGCTCGACGCGTCCTGGAAGAACCTGAGCGGCCCGCTGACCATCGCCGACTACGCCGGCAAGTCGGCCCGCCTGGGCCTGTCGTACTACCTCGGCTTCCTCGCGGTGGTGAGCGTGAGCCTCGGGGTGCTGAACCTGCTGCCATTGCCGATGCTCGATGGCGGGCACCTGATGTATTATCTTTTCGAGGCAGTGACTGGGCGCCCCCCTACAGACGTGTGGCTGGACCGGCTCACACGCGGCGGCCTTGCCATCATGATCGTGATGATGTCGCTCGCTTTCTACAACGACGTGGCCCGGTACCTGGGCCTGCACTGATCACCCGATGCGAACTCCCTCCGCTTTCACCCTGTCCTGCCCGAGTCCTGCCCGCCTTTCCGTCGTTTCCATCGCCGTGGCTGCGGCATTCGCTGCGGCGCCTGCGTACGCGGTCGAACCGTTCGTGCTCAAGGACATCCGCGTCGAAGGGCTTCAGCGGTCGGACGCCGGCACCGTGTTCGCGGCGCTGCCGTTCCGCGTGGGTGACACCTACAACGACGCCAAGGGCGCCGCCGCGCTGCGTGCGCTGTTCGCCACGGGCCTGTTCAAGGACGTGCGCATCGAGATCGACGCCGACGTCGTCGTGGTGGTGGTCGAGGAACGGGCCGTCATCGCGAACATCGACTTCGTGGGCCTGAAGGAATTCGACAAGGAAGCCCTCAGCAAGTCCCTGAAGGACTTCGGCATCTCCGAGGGCATGCCGTTCGACAAGGCGCTCGCCGACCGCGCCGAGCAGGAACTCAAGCGCCAGTACCTGACCCGCAGCCTGTACGGCGCCGAGGTGGTGACCACGGTCACCCCGCAGGAGCGCAACCGCGTGAACGTCACGTTCACCGTGACCGAAGGCGTGGCCGCCCGCATCAAGGAAATCCGCATCACCGGCAACAAGGCGTACTCCGAGAGCACGCTCAAGGGCCAGCTCGACCTGAACGACGGCGGCTGGCTCAACTGGTACACCAAGTCCGACCGCTACTCGCGCTCGAAGCTCACGGCCGACCTGGAAACGCTGCGGTCGTGGTACCTGAACCGCGGCTACCTCGAGTTCGCGGTCGAATCCACCCAGGTGGCCATCTCGCCCGACAAGCAGGACATCACGATCACGATCAACGTGAACGAAGGCCAGCGCTACATCGTCACGGGCGTGAAGCTCGAGGGCGAGTACCTCGGCAAGGACGATGAGTTCAAGACGCTCGTGAAGATCCGTCCGGGCGAGCCCTACCGCGCGGAAGAGGTCGCCGAGACCTCCAAGGCCTTCACCGAGAAGTTCGGCAACTTCGGCTACGCCTTCGCCCGCGTCGACTCGCGCCCCGAGATCGACCGCGCCAAGGGCCAGGTGGCCCTGACCCTCGTGGCCGAGCCGGCACGGCGCGTGTACGTGCGCCGCTTCAACGTCTCGGGCAACAGCCGCACGCGCGACGAGGTGGTGCGCCGCGAGTTCCGCCAGTTCGAATCGTCGTGGTACGACGGCCGCCGCATCAAGCTCTCGCGTGACCGCGTCGACCGCCTGGGCTACTTCAAGGAAGTCAGCGTCGAGACCAACGAGGTGCCGGGCACGGCCGACCAGGTCGACTTGAACATGAACGTGGTCGAGAAGCCCACCGGCAACCTGATGCTCGGTGCCGGCTTCTCGAGCGCCGACAAGTTCTCGCTGAGCGGCTCCGTCAAGCAGGACAACGTCTTCGGCTCGGGCACGTACCTCGGCATCGAGCTGAACACCAGCAAGTCCAACCGCAACCTCGTGCTGAGCGCGTCCGACCCGTACTTCACCATCGACGGCATCTCGCGTTCGTACGACCTGTTCTACCGCACGAGCCGCCCGATCAACAGCCAGGGCGAGGACTACAAGCTCGTGACGCCCGGTGGCTCCATCCGCTTCGGCATCCCGTTCACCGAGTACGACACCGTGTACCTCGGCATCGGCGTCGAGCAGACCGAGATCCGCGGCGACTTCGGCCTGCCGTGGCAGTACCGCCGCTACCGCAACGAGTTCGGCGAGAAGAGCACGTCCGTGCCGCTGACCATCGGCTGGACCCGCGACGGCCGCGACAGCGTGCTCGTGCCGAACGACGGCCAGTACAAGCGCATCAACATCGACTGGGGCCTGGCCGGCGACACGCGCTACGTGCGCACGAACGCCCAGTTCCAGCAGTACTGGCCCATCACGAAGCAGTACACCTTCGCGTTCAACGCCGAGGTGGGCTACGGCAAGGGACTGCAGGGGCTCCCGTACCCCATCTTCAAGAACTTCTACGGCGGCGGCCTCGGCACCGTTCGTGCCTTCGACCAGGGCTCGCTCGGTCCGGTCGACTGGGGTGGCGCCTACCTGGGCGGCTCCAAGCGCTTCAACATGAACGGCGAGCTGTACCTCCCGGTGCCCGGCTCCGGCAACGACCGCACGCTGCGCATCTTCGCGTACACCGACGTCGGCAACGTCTGGGGCGAACTGGAAAAGGCCACCCTCGACAGCCTGCGGGCCTCGGCCGGCCTGGGCCTGAGCTGGATCTCCCCCATCGGGCCGCTGAAGCTCAGCTACGGCACGCCCATCCGCTCCGAGCGATTCGATAGAATCAACCGTTTCCAATTCCAAATCGGGACCGCGTTCTAATGAAAAGCCCTTCCGTGAAGTGCGTCTTGGCGATCGCCGGCCTGGTCCTGGCCGCTTCGGCGGCACAGGCGCAGGAGCTGAAGATCGGTTACGTCAACAGCGACGTCGTGCTGCGCGATGCGGCGCCGGCCAAGGCCGCCCTGACGAAGCTCCAGGCCGAATTCACCAAGCGCGAGAAGGAACTCACCGAGATGGGCAACCGGCTCAAGGCCGCCGGCGACCGCTTCGACCGCGACCAGCCCACGCTGGTCGAGTCCGAGAAGGTGCGCCGCCAGCGTGAGCTGATCGAGCAGGACCGCGAGTTCCAGCGCAAGCGCCGCGAGTACCAGGAAGATCTGAGCCAGCGCCGCAACGAGGAACTGGCATCGGTGGTCGAGCGGGCGCAGAAGGCGATCCGCCTCATCGCGGAACAGGAGCGTTACGACCTGGTCGTGCAGGAGGTGCTGTATGCCAGCCCCCGCATCGACATCACCGACAAGGTGATCAAGGCCCTCAACGCCCAAGGCGGCAAGTGAAGCGGTGGCCACGATCACTCTGGGTGACATCGCCGCACACCTGAGCGGCGAACTGATCGGCGACCCGAACCAGCCGATCGACCGCGTGGGGCCCCTCGAGACGGCCACCCCCACCACCATCTCCTTCCTGTCGAACCCCAAGTACGAATCGCAGCTGGCCACCACGGCCGCGGCGTGCGTGATCGTGGGCCCGGCCCTGCGCGACGCCGCCACGGCCCGCGGCGCCGCGCTCGTCATCGCCGACCCCTACCTCGCGTTCGCGCGCCTGACGCAATGGTGGGCCGCGAAGACCCGCCCGGCGGCCGAGCCCGGCGTGCACCCGTCCGCGTTCGTGCACCCGTCGGCGCAGGTCGCCGCCAGTGCCAGCATCGGGCCGTTCGTGATGGTCGACGCCGACGCCGTGATCGGCGAGGGCGTGCGCATCGACTCGCACGGCCATGTGGGCCGGGGCGCCACCATCGGCCGAGGCACCTGGTTCAAGCCGCACGTGACGCTGTCCCACGGCTGCCACATCGGCGAACGGGGCATCGTGCACTCGGGCGTCGTGATCGGCGCCGACGGCTTCGGCTTCGCACCGCACGAAGGCGGCTGGGTCAAGATCGAACAGCTCGGCGGCGTGCGCATCGGCGACGACGTCGAGATCGGCGCGAACACCTGCATCGACCGGGGCGCGCTCGACGACACGGTGATCGAGGAGGGCGTCAAGCTCGACAACCTCATCCAGGTCGCCCACAACGTGCGCATCGGCGCGTACACGGCCATCGCGGCCTGCACGGCCATCGCGGGCAGCACCACGATCGGCAAGCACTGCACCATCGCCGGCGCCGCCATGTTCGTGGGGCACATCAGCCTCGCGGACCACGTCCACGTGACGGGTGGCACCGCCATCACCCGGTCGATCACGAAACCCGGCGTCTTCAGCGGCCTGTACCCGTCCCAGGAACACGCCGACTGGGAAAAGAACGCCGCCACCCTGCGCAACCTGCATGCCCTGCGCGACCGCGTGCGCGCCCTCGAAAAGAAGAACTAGCCCGAGCTCAACATGATGGACATCTACCAGATTCTCAAGAAGCTGCCGCACCGCTACCCGATGCTGCTCGTCGACCGCGTGGTGCACATTGAACCGGGCAAGGACATCAAGGCGCTGAAGAACGTCAGCATCAACGAACCGTACTTCAACGGGCACTTCCCGAACCGCCCGGTGATGCCGGGCGTGCTGATGATCGAGGCCCTGGCCCAGACCGCCGGCCTGCTGTCCTTCGCGACGCTGGGCGTCGAGCTGGCCGACGACCAGGTGTTCTACTTCGTCGGCATCGACAACGCCCGCTTCAAGCGCCCCGTGCAGCCGGGCGACCAGCTGGTCCTGGACGTGACCCTCGAGCGCTCGAAGGCCGGCATCTTCAAGTTCAAGGGCCAGGCCTCCGTCGACGGCGAACTCGCCGTCGAGGCCGAGCTGATGTGCACGATGCGGCGCGTGTCCTGACCGGGAGACCTGCGATGGCCACGACGATCCATCCCACCGCCGTGATCGAGCCGGGCGCCCAGCTGGGCGACTCGGTGACCGTGGGCGCCTACAGCGTCATCGGCGCGAAGGTGCGCATCGGCGACGGCACCACCATCGGGCCGCACGTCGTGATCCAGGGCCGCACCACCATCGGCCGCGACAACCGCGTGTTCCAGTTCGCGTCCCTCGGCGCCGCGCCGCAGGACAAGAAGTACAAGGGCGAGGACACCGAGCTCGTCATCGGCGACCGCAACCTGATCCGCGAGTTCGTCACGTTCAACACCGGCACGGTGCAGGACGGCGGTGTCACGCGCGTCGGCAACGACAACTGGATCATGGCGTACGTGCACTTCGGGCACGACTGCCAGCTCGGCGACCACATCACCATCTCCAACAGCGTGCAGCTCGCGGGCCACGTCACGGTGGGCGATTGGGTCACGCTCGGCGGTGTCACGCTGATCCACCAGTTCTGCAAGATCGGCTCGCACGTGATGACCGGCATGGGTTCGGCCATCGCGCAGGACGTGCCCCCGTTCATGATCACCACGGGCGCACCCGCCGAGGTGCGCGGCCTGAACAGCGAAGGCCTGCGCCGCCGCGGTTTCTCGCCCGAGCGCCTGGCCGTCATCAAGCAGATGCACAAGCTGCTGTACCGGCAGGGCCTGACGTTCGACGCCGCACGCGAGGCCATCGCGGCCCTCGCGGGCACGGTGCCCGAAGCCGATGGCGACGTGGCGCTGATGACGCAGTTCTTCGCAGCCTCCACCCGCGGCATCCTCCGCTGACCACAGCATGGCAACCGACACACCGCGTTTCGCGATGGTCGCGGGCGAGGCGTCCGGTGACCTGCTGGCCGGCCTGCTGCTCGGCGGGCTGAAGGCGCGCTGGCCGGGGCTCGAGAGCCACGGCATCGGCGGCCCCCGCATGGCCGAACACGGCTTCCAGGCCTGGTGGCCCCACACGAAACTGGCGGTGCGCGGCTACACCGAGGTGCTGCTGCGCCTGCGCGAGCTGCTGCGCATCCGCCGCGAGATGGGCGACCGCGTGCTGCAGGAGCGGCCCGATGCCTTCATCGGTGTCGATGCCCCCGATTTCAACCTCGGCCTCGAGACGCGGCTGAAGGCGCAGGGCGTCAAGACGATCCACTTCGTGGGCCCGTCCGTCTGGGCCTGGCGCAGCGACCGCATCCTGAAGATCGGGCAGGCGGTCGACCACATCCTGTGCCTGTTCCCGTTCGAGCCCGCGCTGTACGCGAAACATGGCATCGGCGCCACGTACGTGGGCCACCCGCTGGCCGACACCATCCCGATGGAGGTGCCGCGCGACGCTGCGCGTGCCGCGCTGGGCCTCGCGCCCGGCGACACCGTCGTCGCGCTGCTGCCGGGCAGCCGGGGCGGCGAGATCAAGTACATCGCACCGAAGCTGCTCGCCGCCGCCGAGTTGATGGTGAAGCAGCGGCCGGGCCTGAAGTTCGTGCTGCCGGTGGTGCCGGGCCTGCGCAAGCTGGTGGAACCGCTGGTGCCGCGTCTCGCGCCCACCGCCGGGGTCGTGCTGCTCGACGGCCGTTCGCACGAGGCGCTGGCCGCCTGCGACGTCACGCTGATCGCCAGCGGCACCGCCACGCTCGAGGCCGCGCTGTTCAAGCGGCCCATGGTCATCACCTACACCATCCACTACCTGGAGTGGCTGCGCCTGCGCCGCCTCCAGCTCCAGCCGTGGATCGGGCTGCCCAACATCCTGTTCAACGAGTTCGTGGTGCCCGAGCTGATCCAGCAGAAGGCCACGCCCGAGGCGCTCGCGCAGGGCGCCTTCGACTGGCTCGACCAGCCCGCGCGTGCCGCGGCGCTGGCCGAGCGTTTCGCCGGGCTGCACCGCGAGCTGCGCCGCAACACCGCCCAGGCGGCCACCGATGCGATCGAAAAAGTCCTCGCGGCCTGAGCAACTGGGCCTGCACTTCGACGTCACCGGGCTGATGGCCGGGGTGGACGAGGCTGGCCGCGGGCCGCTGGCCGGCCCGGTCGTGGCCGCGGCGGTCATCCTCGACGACCTGAACCCCATCAAGGGCCTCGACGATTCGAAGAAGCTCACCGAACGGGCGCGCGAGCGGCTCTTCGACGAGATCCGGGCGAAGGCGCTGTGCGCCTGCATCGCCGAGGCCACGGTCGAGGAGATCGACCGGCTCAACATCCTGCACGCCACCATGCTCGCGATGAAGCGCGCGGTGGAGGGGCTGCGCCTGAAGCCGGCCAAGGTGCTGGTCGACGGCAACCGCATTCCCGTGATCAGGATCGCGGCCGAGGCCATCGTGGGCGGCGACGCCAAGGTGCAGGCCATCTCGGCCGCGTCCATCCTCGCGAAGGTGCACCGCGACCGCCTGCTGCAGACGCTGCACGACGCCCACCCGCAGTACGGCTTCGCCGGCCACAAGGGTTACCCGACGGCCGAGCACCTCGCGGCGCTGCGCGCACATGGCGCCTGCATCCACCACCGCCGTTCGTTCGCGCCGGTGCGCGAGGCGCTCGAGATCGTGCGGCTGACGGAGGTCACCGCGGTGGTCGAGGTGCGGGCCCCATGACGGTCAAGCACGTCACCTCGCGCGACAACCCGCTGCTCGTGCGCCTGCGCAAGCTCGCGGGCGATCCGGGCGGCTACCGCAAGGCCGGGGAGGTGTGGCTGGAAGGCGACCACCTCGTGTCGGCCTTCCTGCACCGGGGCGGCCGCGCGCCGCAGGCCGTGATCACCGAGCGGGGCTGGGAGAACGACCGGCTGCGTGAGCTCGCCAACCAGGCGGACGCCGTGGCCATCGTGCCCGAGGCGCTGATGGCGGGCCTGGGCACGCTGGAGTCCCCCGTGCCGCTCGGGTTCGTCGTGCCGTGGGCGGGCGCGGGTGCACCGCGGCCGAACGAACCCACCGTGGTGCTCGACCGCCTGCAGGATGCGGGCAACGTGGGCGCCGTGTTGCGCAGTGCATCGGCCTTCGGTTTCACGCAGGTGGTGGCGATCAAGGGCACGGCCGCGCTGTGGTCACCCAAGGTGCTGCGCGCCGGCATGGGAGCGCACTTTGCGTTGCACCTCGTCGAAGCCGCCGACCCGTCGGTGCTCGATGGCCTGCGCGTGCCGCTCGTGGCCACCAGTTCGCATGCCGCCCAGGCGCTGCACGAGGTGCAGTTGCCTTGGCCTTGTGCGTGGGTCATGGGACACGAAGGGCAGGGCGTGTCGGCCGACCTGATGGCGCGTTGCGCGCTGGCACTGCGCATTCCCCAGCCCGGCGGCGAGGAGTCGCTCAACGTGGCGGCCGCGGCGGCGGTCTGCCTCTACGAATCGGCGCGCCAGCGCGCCTGACCAGTCCGGATCAGTCCAGCGGGGCGTCGACGATCGACGCGATCACCTCGAACAACCACCGCAGCGCCGGATCCTGCTCGCGCGCCGCATGGAACGCGATCACCACCTCGATGGGCGGCAGTTCGAGGGGGGCCGGCGCGCGCACGAGCCCGAAGTCGCGTTGCCAGGACGGCGCCAGCACGTCCGGCACCGTGGCGATGGCGGGCACCTGCTGCAGCACGCGGGGCAGCGAGGAAAAGCGTGGGCTGGTGTAGGCCACGTGCCGCGAGCGGCCCAGCGTGCGCAGGGCCTCGTCCACCGTGCCTTCGAGCGCGTTGCGGTAGGTGACGAGCAGGTGGGGCAGGGCGACATAGCGGTCGAGCGTCAGCGCGGCGTCGTCGCCGAGCAGGCCGGGGCGGAGCATGCAGCAGTAGTGCACGGTGGTCAGCCGGCGCTGGTGTTGCCAACCCGGGCCGCCGTGGAACCCGCCCACGGCGAAGTCGACCTCCTCGCGCGCCAGCATGTCGGGGAGGCGGAAGCGGTCGGTGATCAGCACCTGCACGCGGGCGTCCGGTGCATCGCGGTGCAGCCTGGCCAGCAGCGGGGCGAGCAGCCACGCATCGACCCAGTCCGGCAGGCCGATGCGGAAGGTGCGCTGGGTGGCCCCCGGGTCGAACGCCGGTTCCTCGGTGACCAGCGCCTGGATTCCCTGGAGCACCGGGACGAGTGCGGCCTGCAGGCCCAGTGCTCGGGGCGTCGGGCGCATGCCACCGGGAATGCGCACGAGCAGCGGATCGCCGAAGACGGCGCGCAGCCGCGCGAGGGCACCGCTCACCGCCGGCTGGCCCACGTGCAGGCAGGCCGCGGCTCGCGAGACGCTCCGCTCCCGCAGCAGCACGTGCAGCGTGATCAGCAGGTTGAGGTCGACGCCCCGGAAATCGCGCTCCCTGATATCGGTCATCAAGCCAATCGATTTGCGTGATACAGGGCTTCGATTGGATCATGCGTCCCAGCCGATTTCAAACGGCCCTGCGGACACAGGGCTTCGGGGCGAGCGTATTCTCCGCGCCGGATGTCCGCGTTCGATCTTCACTTTTCTGAAAGCACTCCCATGTTCGCCCTGACCCCGCTGAACCGCACCCTCCGCGCCATCGCGCTCTCCGCCGCCTTCGTGGCCGGCTCGGCCCTCGCGCTGCCCGTCCTGGCCGCCGCGCCCCAGGTCAAGACCCAGGCCCCCGGCTACTACCGCATGATGCTCGGCGACATCGAGGTCACCGCGCTGAGCGACGGCACCGTGGACCTCCCGGTCGACAAGCTGCTCGCCGCCCCCGCCGCGAAGACCCAGGCCGCGCTGGCCAAGGCCCACCTGAAGGTGCCGCTCGAGACCTCCGTGAACGCCTTCCTCGTCAACACCGGCTCGCGCCTGGTGCTGATCGACGCCGGCGCGGGCGCGCTGTTCGGCCCCACGCTCGGCAAGCTGCTCGAGAACCTGCAGGCCGCCGGCTACAAGGCCGACCAGGTCGATGACATCGTCATCACGCACATGCACCCCGACCACGTCGGCGGCCTGGCTCCGCAGGGCACGCTGGTGTTCCCGAACGCCACGGTGCACGCCGACAAGGCCGACTCGGACTTCTGGCTCTCGAAGGCGAACCAGGACGCCGCCCCGGCCGAATCCAAGGGCTTCTTCCAGGGGGCGATGGCGTCGCTGAACCCGTACGTGGCTGCCGGCCGCTTCAAGGCCTTCACGGCCGACACCGAGATCGCCCCGGGCGTGAAGTCGAGCGCCGCGCACGGCCACACGCCGGGCCACACGGTGTACGTGGTGGAGAGCAAGGGCGAGAAGCTGCTCCTGATCGGCGACCTGATCCACGTGGGGTCGGTGCAGCTCGACAACCCGGACGTCACCATCGCGTTCGACAGCGACCAGAAGCGCGCGCTGGCCGCCCGCAAGGCCGTGTTCGCCAAGGCGGCGAAGGAAGGCGCCGTCGTGGGTGCCTCGCACCTGCAGTTCCCGGGCCTGGGTCGCCTCGTGGCGCAGGGCAAGGGGTATCGCTGGGTGCCGGTGAACTACACGGCGCAGGTGCGCTAGCAAAAGGTCATCCCGGCGGAAGCCGGGACCACTGCCACGAGTGGGCCCCGGCGTTCGCCGGGGTGCCGACCCCGTGTCAGTACATCAACCGGTCCGGCCGGATGTCCCGCAGGATCGTGGTGGCGATCTCCTCGATCGACTTGTGCGTGGACGACAGCCACGAGATACCCTCGCGGCGCATCATCGACTCGGCCTCGGCCACCTCGTGGCGGCAGTTCTCGAGGCTGGCGTACTTGCTGTTCGGGCGCCGCTCGTTGCGGATCTCGCAGAGGCGTTCCGGCGCGATCGTGAGGCCGAAGCACTTGGCCTTGTGGGGCGCCAGGCTGGCCGGGATGGCCCGCCGTTCGAAGTCTTCCGGGATCAGCGGGTAGTTGGCCGCCTTGATGCCGTGCTGCATGGCGAGGTAGAGCGACGTGGGCGTCTTGCCGCTGCGGCTCACGCCCACGAGGATCACGTCGGCCTGCTCGAGGTTCTTGGCCGACTGGCCGTCGTCGTGGGCCAGCGAGAAGTTGATGGCCTCGATGCGGTCCGTGTACTCCTGGCTCTTCGAGATGTCGGAGAACCGGCCCACGCGATGGTTCGACGTGATGCCGAACTCGGTCTCCAGCGGCTCGATGAAGGTGTTGAACATGTCCAGCACCATGCCCTTGCACTGGGTCTTGAGGATGGCCAGCAGTTCGGAGTCGACCAGCGTGACGAACACGATGGAGCGGCGGCCCTCCAGTTCGGTGGTGTGGTTGATCTCGCGGACCACCTGGTGCACCTTGTCGACGGTGTCGATGAACGGGCGGCGGACGTGGCGCGGCTTGATGGTGAACTGCGCCAGGATCGAGTTGCCGAAGGTCTCGGCGGTGATGCCGGTGCCGTCCGAGATGAAGTAAACGGTGCGATTGAGCATGGGGGCCTGCATGTGCGGGGAGGGCGGGGACGGGGTTCCGACATGATAGGCAAAACCCCGTAGAATCCGGTCCAAGTCTTTCCCCATATGCACGGTCAATGCCTACATCCACTCGAACAACGCGCCTGACCGTGCGCGGCCATCTGCTGGAGCCCTCGAAGCATTGCTCGGGTTCGCTGGGCCATGGGAGCACACCGGTTTTTCATCATCACGGAGCTTTCCCATGTCAACCCCAAACCTGGCGACCGCCCTGGTCGTGCCGTTTGAACACCTGAGAATGACCGACGTCGAGTCGGTTGGCGGCAAAAACGCCTCATTGGGCGAAATGATCAGCCAACTGGCGGCCTCCGGGGTGCGTGTCCCCGGCGGTTTCGCGACCACCGCCCACGCGTTCCGGCAGTTCCTCGCCCACAATGGCCTGGCTGACCGCATCGCCAAGCGCCTGTCGACGCTGAACACCGACGACGTCCGTGCGCTGGCCGAGGCCGGTGCCGAGATCCGCCGCTGGATCGAGGAAACCCCGTTCCCGGCCGACCTGCAGGCCGCCATCACCGCCGAGTTCGCGAAGCTCACGGCCGGCAGCCCCGGCGCGTCCTTCGCCGTCCGTTCGTCCGCCACTGCGGAAGACCTGCCCGACGCCAGCTTCGCCGGCCAGCAGGAAACCTTCCTGAACGTGGTCGGCATCGACGACGTGCTGCACAAGATGAAGGAGGTGTTCGCCAGCCTCTACAACGACCGCGCCATCAGCTACCGCGTCCACAAGGGCTTCGCGCACAGCGACGTCGCCCTGTCGGCCGGCGTGCAGCGCATGGTGCGCTCCGACCTCGGCGCCGCCGGCGTGATGTTCACGATGGACACCGAAAGCGGCTTCAAGGACGTGGTGTTCATCACGTCCAGCTACGGCCTGGGCGAGACGGTGGTGCAGGGCGCGGTGAACCCTGACGAGTTCTACGTCCACAAGCCCTCGCTGAAGAACGGCAAGGTCGCGGTCATCCGCCGCAACCTCGGCTCCAAGCTCATCAAGATGGAGTTCGCCACGCCGGAGGAGAAGGCCAAGAGCGGCAAGCTCGTGAAGACGGTCGACACCGCCACCGAGCTGCGCAACCGCTACTCGCTGAGCGATGCCGACGTGACCGACCTGGCGAAGTACGCCCTGATCATCGAGCAGCACTACGGCCGCCCGATGGACATCGAGTGGGGCAAGGACGGCGGCGACGGCCAGCTCTACATCCTGCAGGCCCGCCCGGAGACGGTGAAGAGCCAGCAGGCCGGCAAGGCCGAGCAGCGCTACAAGCTCAAGGGCACGGGCACCGTGCTCGTGGAAGGCCGCGCCATCGGCCAGAAGATCGGCACCGGCCCCGTGCGCATCGTGCACAGCCTGGCCGACATGGACACCGTGCAGCCCGGCGACGTCCTGGTCACCGACATGACCGACCCCAACTGGGAACCGGTGATGAAGCGGGCCGCGGCCATCGTGACGAACCGTGGCGGCCGCACCTGCCACGCCGCCATCATCGCGCGCGAGCTGGGCATCCCGGCGGTCGTGGGCTGCGAGAACGCCACCGACGTGCTGAAGGATGGCGCGCTGGTCACGGTCGCCTGTTCCGAGGGGGACACGGGCTACATCTACGACGGCCTGCTCGAGACCGAGGTCAGCGAGGTGCAGCGCGGCGAACTGCCGTACTGCCCCATCAAGATCATGATGAACGTGGGCAACCCGCAGCTCGCCTTCGACTTCGCCCAGATGCCCAACAGCGGCGTGGGCCTGGCGCGCCTCGAGTTCATCATCAACAACAACATCGGGGTGCACCCGAAGGCCATCCTCGACTACCCGAACATCGACCCCGACCTGAAGAAGGCGGTCGAGTCGGTGGCCCGTGGCCACGCCTCGCCGCGCGCCTTCTACGTCGAGAAGCTGGTCGAGGGCATCGCCACCATCGGTGCGGCCTTCTGGCCGAAGCCGGTGATCGTCCGCCTGTCCGACTTCAAGAGCAACGAGTACCGCAAGCTGATCGGCGGTTCGCGCTACGAGCCGGAGGAAGAGAACCCGATGATCGGCTTCCGCGGCGCGGCGCGCTACGTGGCCGAGACCTTCCGCGAAGCCTTCGCGATGGAGTGCGAGGCGCTCAAGCGCGTGCGCGGCGAGATGGGCCTCACCAACGTCGAGATCATGGTGCCGTTCGTGCGCACGCTGGGCCAGGCCAAGCTCGTCACCGAGATGCTGGCCGAGCAGGGCCTCAAGCGCGGCCAGGACGACCTGCGCCTGATCATGATGTGCGAGGTGCCCAGCAACGCCGTGCTCGCCGAGCAGTTCCTCGAGTACTTCGACGGCATGTCGATCGGCTCGAACGACCTGACGCAGCTCACGCTCGGCGTGGACCGCGACTCGGGCCTCGAGATCCTGTCGCGCGACTTCGACGAACGCGATCCGGCGGTCAAGGCGCTGATCTCCCGCGCCATCGCGGCCTGCCGCGCCGTCGGCAAGTACGTCGGCATCTGCGGCCAGGGTCCCAGCGATCACCCCGACTTCGCCGACTGGCTCGCCCAGGAAGGCATCGTGTCGATCTCGCTGAACCCCGACACGGTCGTCGACACCTGGCAGCGCCTCTCCAAGCGTTGATCCTGCTCAACGGCCGTGCCCGAGTCGCTGCTGCTCGCACGGTCGCTGAAGCTGCTGTCCGAGATCGCGCTCCTCGCGTGGCTCGGCCAGGCGGCGCTCGGCGCGCTCCTCGGCGCCGGGCGTGACCGCAACGTGGTGTACGGCCTGTTCCGGGCCGTCACGTCACCGCTGCGCTGGGTGTCCGCCCGGTGGCCGGCCGCCTGGCCGCCCCGGGTGCGCACCTCGCTCACCGTCTTCCTGCTCCTCCTGCTCTGGATCGGTGCGCTCGCCTGGAAGGTGAGCCTGTGCCTGGGCACGGCCGCCTGCCGCTGAGCCGCTCCGCACGCCCGGGTTCTCCGGGATCGACGCCCCGGGTGAGGGCACCCCAGAATGCCGGGTCCGGTCCGGAGCCTTCCCCGTGCATTCCCCTTCCGATCCACCCCGCTGGCGCCTCGTGCGTGCCGTGACCCTGGTGCTGCTGGCCGTGTGGTTCGGGGTCACCTTCATCACCACCTTCTTCGCCCGCGGCCTCGACCTCCGCTGGTTCGGCTGGCCGCTGAACTACTGGATCGCCTCCCAGGGCGCGCTGATCGTGTTCGTGCTGCTGATCGGGGTCTACGCGTTCGTGATGGACCGCCTGGATGCGGGTGGCGCTGCCGACGCACCGCCCGGGCCCGGAGCCGGCTGACGTGTTCCGCTTCTTCCCGGTGCCCGGGCCGCGCACGTTCACGCAGCAGCTCAACCGCGTCTACGCGGGCTACACCGTCGGGCTGCTGTTCTTCATCGCCGCGCTGGCCATGCTTGAGCAGATGGGGCTCGCGAAGCGCTGGATCGGGCTGATCTTCCTGCTGTCCACCGTCGTGCTGTACGCGGGCATCGGCATGCTGTGCCGCACCACCGACGCCGACGAATACTTCGTCGCCGGCCGTCGGGTGCCCGCGGCCTACAACGGCATGGCCACGGCGGCGGACTGGATGTCGGCCGCGTCCTTCATCAGCCTCGCCGGCACGGTGTACCTGCAGGGCTACGCGGGCCTCGCGTTCATCCTGGGGTGGACGGGCGGGTACTGCCTCGTGGCGCTGCTGCTCGCGCCGTACCTGCGCAAGTTCGGCGGCTACACCATCCCCGACTTCCTCGGCGAGCGGTACGGCGGCAACCTCGCGCGCGGTGTCGCGGTGGTGGCCACGGTGCTGTGCTCGTTCCTGTACGTGGTGGCGCAGATCTACGGCGTGGGCCTGATCACCGCGCGGCTCACCGGCGTGACCTTCGAGATCGGCATCTTCCTCGGGCTGGGCGGCGTGCTCGTGTGTTCGTTCCTCGGCGGCATGCGGGCGGTGACGTGGACCCAGGTCGCCCAGTACATCGTGCTGATCATGGCGTACCTCGTGCCCGTGGTGTGGCTGTCGGTCAAGCAGACGGGCGACCTCGTGCCGCAGGCGACCTACGGCATCCAGCTGCAGCAGCTGAGCGAACGCGAGCGGCAACTCGAGCACGACCCGAAGGAGCTGGAGGTGAGGGCGCTTTTCAAGGCCCGCGCCGAAGAGCAGCGCGCGCGGCTCGCCGACGTGCCGGTGGCCCTGAGCCGCGAGCACGACGTGGCCCGCGCCCGGGTCGACGCGCTGCGCACGGCCCAGGCCTCGCAGGCCGAGCGCCAGGCCGCGGAACGTGCGCTGGCCGCGCTGCCGGTGGACGAGGCCGCGGCCCGCGTTGCCTGGACCCAGGCGCAGGCGAGCGACGAGATGCGGTCGCGCCCGCTCGGCGGCATGCCGCCCCACGCGAGGCCGTTCGCGGGCGATCCGGGGGGGGGCGAGGCCGAGCGCGCGGCCTTCGACGATTCGCGCAACAACTTCCTCGCCCTCGTGTTCTGCCTGATGGTGGGCACGGCGGCGCTGCCCCACGTGCTGATCCGCTGCTACACCACGCCCTCGGTGCGGCAGACGCGGCAGTCGGTCACCTGGTCGCTCGTGTTCATCCTGCTGCTGTACCTGTCGGCGCCTGCGCTCGCGGTGATGGTCAAGCACGAGGTGTTCACGTCCCTCGTGGGCACACCGTTCGACCGGCTGCCGGCCTGGATCGCCCACTGGACGAAGGTGGACCCGACGCTGCTCTCGGTGGTGGACATCAACCTCGACGGGCTCCTGCAGCTCGGGGAGATCCGCATCGGGGCCGACATCGTGATGCTCGCCACCCCCGAGATCGGCGGGCTGCCCTACGTGGTCTCGGGCATGGTGGCCGCCGGCGGACTCGCCGCGGCGCTGTCCACGGCCGACGGGCTGCTGCTGACCATCGCCAATGCGCTGTCCCACGACCTGTACCACCGCATGGTCGACCCGCACGCCTCGGCCCGGCGCCGGGTGATGCTGTCGAAGATGCTGCTGCTGCTCGTGGCGCTGGCCGCGGCGGCCGTGGCCGCCCAGCGGCCCACCGACATCGTGTTCCTGGTCTCCGCCGCCTTCTCGATCGCCGCCTCGGCGTTTTTCCCGGCCCTGGTGCTGGCGGTGTTCTGGCGCCGCGCCAACGGCTGGGGCGCGGTGTGCGGCATGACCAGCGGCCTGGTCCTGGCGCTGTACTACATGATCCGCAACGAGACCTGGTTGCGGGGCGTCTTCGGCGTCACGGCCGAGCCCTGGCTCTGGTTCGGCATCCAGCCCATCTCGGCCGGGGTGTTCGGCGTGCCGTTCGGCTTCGCCGTGATGGCCACGGTCAGCCTGCTCACCCGGCCGCCCGACGCCCGGGCCATGGCCCTGGTGGACCGGCTCCGGGCCCCGGGGGAGGGGGTGCCGCCGGCCGTGAGGACATGATCTTCCAGAAGTGCTTCTTTTCGGAGTACAATCGCGGGCTTACCTTGCCACACCCGACTGAACTGACGCTTCGGGGTGGCTTCCTCCACGGAAATCAGAAGGAGTTCCAATGCGTCACTATGAAATCATCCTGCTCATCCATCCGGATCAGAGCGAACAGGTTCCGGCCATGCTGGAGCGCTACAAGGGCATCGTCACCGCCGCCGGCGGCAAGGTGCACCGCGTGGAAGACTGGGGCCGCCGTCAAATGGCGTACCTGATCCAGAAGCTCGCCAAGGCGCACTACCTGTGCATCAACATCGAAGTCAGCAAGGAAGCCCTTGCCGAACTCGAGACCGGCTTCCGTTTCAACGATGCCGTGCTGCGCCACCTGACCGTCGTCAAGACCAAGGCCGAGACCGGCCCGTCGGTCATGATGAAGTCGGTCGAGCGCGAAGACGCCCGCAAGGCGCCGCAAGAGGCATCGGCCTGACGAACACGAACCTGCCTGCGACGCCGTCCGCGTTGGCCGCATGAACCGCCTGGTTCTGCAAGCCGAAGTGGTCGAACGGAGCGCGGCGCGATACACCCCGGCAGGCTTGCCGGTCTGCGAGTTGAGCCTCCGGCACGAATCGCAGCTCTCCGAAGCCGGCCAGCCCCGCAAGGTCTCCATGGAGATCCGCTCGGTGGGCATCGGGGAGATCGCCACGCAGCTCCAGCGTCTGGAGATCGGGGCATCCGGCCAGTTCGCCGGCTTCCTGACCAACCAGCGCAACGGTCGAGGCATCGTGTTCCATGTGACCGAATTCAATCGTTCCGGATCAAATAGTTAAGAGGTGAAATATGGCTCCCCCACGTGGTAAAGGTCGGTTCTCGAAGGACCGCAAGCCCAAGCGCAACCAACAATCCCTGCTGTTCCGCCGCAAGCGCTTCTGCCGCTTCACGGTGACCGGTGTCGAAGAGATCGACTACAAGGACATCGACACGCTGCGCGACTTCATCGGCGAAAACGGCAAGATCACGCCCGCCCGCCTGACCGGCACGCGCGCGTTCTTCCAGCGCCAGCTGACCACCTGCATCAAGCGCGCTCGTTTCCTGGCCCTGCTGCCGTACAGCGACCAGCACAAGGTCTAAGGAGCAACGAACATGCAAATCATCCTGCTCGAAAAAGTCGCAAACCTCGGCAACCTCGGCGATGTCGTCAAGGTCAAGGACGGCTACGCTCGCAACTTCCTGATCCCGACCCGTCAAGCGCGCCGCGCCACGGAATCGGCCATCAAGGAATTCGAAGCCCGCCGTGCCGAACTGGAAAAGGCCGCCGCTGAAAAGCTGGCCGCCGCGCAAGCCCTGGGCGAGAAGATGAGCGGCCGCACGGTCCACATCACCCAGAAGGCCGGCGTCGACGGTCGCCTGTTCGGTTCGGTCACGAACCAGGACATCGCCGAAGCGCTCACGCGCATCGACTTCAAGGTCGCCAAGGCTCAGGTTCGCCTGCCCAACGGCCCGCTGAAGACGGTCGGCGAGCACGCCGTGACGGTCGCTCCGCACACGGACGTCGTGGTCGAAGTGAAGGTCGTGGTCGTCGGCGAAACCGACTGATCCTGCTTCACCCGCGAGTCCGAGGGGCCGGCTTCTGCCGGCCCTTTTTCATTCCGGTCCGCTCTTTTGTATTCCTTTGGTGCTTGTGCACCGGCTGCTCACGGGAAGTCCACAGACTTGCCCACAGCCGAGGTGCGTCCGCGCCCGTATGATCCGACGATGTCCGCAGTCTTCTCGAACCCCGAATCCCTCTCGTCGCCGGGCGCCGCCACGGGCGACGACGAAGTCGCCCGCCTGCGGGTGCCGCCGCACTCGGTCGAGGCCGAACAGGCCGTGCTCGCCGGCCTGCTGCTCGACAACAGCGCCTGGGACCGCGCAGGCGACCTGGTCAAGGAGTCCGACTTCTACCGCGCCGAGCACCGGCTGATCTTCGGTGCGCTCGCCACGCTGATCAACGCCGGCAAACCGGCCGACGTGATCACGGTGTTCGAGCACCTGCAGACGCACGGCAAGACCGAGGAGTGCGGCGGCCTCGTGTACCTGAACGCGCTGGCGCAGAGCGTGCCCAGCGCGGCCAACCTGCGCCGCTACTCCGAGATCGTGCGCGAGCGCTCGGTGCTGCGCAAGCTCGTGGCCACCAGCGACGAGATCGCCACCGCGGCGTTCAACCCGCAGGGGCGCCTCGCGTCGGACATCCTCGACGAGGCCGAAAGCAAGATCTTCAAGATCGGCGAGGAAGGCTCGCGTTCGCGCGAGGGCTTCCTCAGCATGGACCAGTTGGTGGTCGACCTGATCGACCGCGTCAACGAGCTGCACGAGAACGGCGCCGAGGAGGTGACCGGCGTCAGCACGGGCCTGTACGACCTGGACCGCATGACGGCCGGCCTGCAGCCGGGCGACCTGATCGTGCTGGCCGCCCGTCCGTCGATGGGCAAGACCGCCTTCGCGCTGAACATCGCCGAGAACGTGGCCGTCAACGAAGGCCTGCCGGTCATCGTGTTCTCGATGGAAATGGGCGCCGCGCAGCTGGCGCTGCGGGTGGTGGGTTCGCTCGGTCGCATCGACCAGGGCCACCTGCGCACGGGCGCCCTGCGCGACGACGAATGGGGCCGCCTGGCCGAGGCCGTCGAGAAGCTCGGCAAGGTCAGCATGTACATCGACGAAGGCTCCGCGCTGAGCCCGAGCGAGCTGCGCGCGCGTTCGCGCCGGCAGGCGCGCATCAGCGGTCAGATCGGCCTCATCGTCATCGACTACATCCAGCTCATGAGCGGCAACGGCGGCGGCAGCGAGGAGAACCGCGCCACCGTCGTGGGTGAAATCTCGCGGAGCCTGAAGTCCCTCGCGAAGGAACTGAAGTGCCCGGTGATCGCGCTGTCGCAGCTGAACCGAAGCGTGGAAACGCGGACCGACAAGCGCCCCATGATGAGCGACCTCCGCGAATCCGGCGCCATCGAGCAGGACGCGGACGTGATCATGTTCATCTACCGCGACGACTACTACAACCGCGAGACCAGCAAGGAACCGGGCGTGGCGGAGATCATCATCGCCAAGCAGCGTAACGGCCCGGTGGGCACCTGCAAGGTCGCGTTCCTGAAGCCGCTGACCAAGTTCGACAACCTGGCCCCGGGCTACGCGCAGGGCGGCGACGAGTACTGATCGAAGGCGGCGTCACTTCATGGCGCCGAAGGTCATGCCCTGCACGAGCTGCTTCTGGCTGAACCAGCCGAACACCACGATGGGCGCGATGGCCATCAGCGAGGCCGCCGAGAGCCTGGCCCAGAACAGCCCCTCCGGGCTCGCATAGGACGCGATCAACCCCGCCAGCGTGGCGGCGTTGACCGACGTCAGGTTCAATGACCAGAACGCCTCGTTCCACGCGAGCACGAGGCACAGCAGGCCGGTGCTCGCGAAACCGCCCTTCGTGAGCGGCAGCGCCACGTGGCGGAACTCCGCCCACACCGACGCGCCGTCCAGGCGCGAGGCTTCGATGATCTCGCGCGGCACGTCCTTGAACGCGCTGTACAGCATCCACACCATGATGGGCAGGTTCGTCAGCGTGAAGACGATGACGAGACTCCACAGAGAATCGAGCAGGCCGGTGGTCTGCGCCAGCACGTACACCGGCAGCAGCGCGCCCACGGCCGGCATCATCTTCGTCGAGAGCATCCACATCAGGAGGCCGCGGGTGTTCGGCGTGCGGAAGAACACCATCGCGTACGCGGCCGGCGCGGCGATCAACAGCCCCAGCACGGTGGAGGCGACGCTCGACACCAGCGAGTTGCGCGCGTGGGCGACGTAGTCGCTGCGTGCGTTCACCTCGGCGAACGTGTCGAGGGTGGGCGTGAAGAACAGCTGCGGCGGGACGGCGATGGCCTGCATCTCGGTCTTGAACGCGGTGAGGCCGAGCCAGAACAGCGGGAAGAACAGCAGCAGCGAGGTGGTCCAGGCGCAGACGGTGCGCACCCACGGGAAGGAACGGGGATTCATCGCGTTCAGTCGAGGTTCTTGCCGACGAGCCGGATCAGGAACACGGCGGCGACGTTGGCGAGCAGCACCGCGATCAATGCGCCGGCCGAGGCGACGCCCACGTCGAAGTTCATCAGCGCCTGCTTGTAGACCAGGAAGGCGAGGTTGGTGCTTTCGTTGCCCGGGCCGCCCGAGGTGGTGGTGAAGATCTCGGCGAACACGCTCATCAGGAAGATCATCTCGATCATCACCACGACGGCGATGGACCGCCCGAGGTGCGGCAGCACGAAGTGGCGGAACTGCTGGAACCGGTTGGCGCCGTCGAGTCGCGCCGCGTCGAGCATCTCCCGGTCCAGGGACTGCAGCGCGGTGATGAAGACCAGGCACGCGAACGGCAGCCATTGCCACGACAGCATGACGACGACCGACAGCAGCGGCACGTCGGTCATCCAGTCGACCGGCGTGGCGCCGAAGAACCGCCACACCTCCGCGAGCAGGCCGTACACCGGGTTCATCATCATGTGCTTCCACAGCAGCGCGTTCACCGTGGGCATCACGAAGAACGGCGAGATCAGCAGCACGCGCACGATGCCGCGGCCGGGGAAGGGCTCATTGACGAGCAGGGCCAGGCCCGTGCCGAGCACCACGGTGATCGCGATCACCGACGCCAGCAGCTGCAGCGTGTGGGCCACCGCCGGCCAGAAGTCCGGGTCCGTCGCGAAATAGTGGAAGTTCTCCAGCCCCACGAACCCGTGTTCGCCGGGCTGCATCAGGTTGTAGCGGATCAGCGAGAACCACACCGTCATCGCGAGCGGGACGATCATCCACAGGAACAGCGTGGCCACGGCCGGGGCGAGCAGCAGGCGCCCGAGGCGGGCGCCGGGGGAGGGGCGAGAGGTGACGGTCATGAGGGGTCGTGAGGGCCTCCGCGGAGGACCCGCTACTGTAGGGCGAGTTCCTCGGCGCACGCGTTGCGGACCCGGGGGGGGGCCGTGCGATCCCCCGCACACTTCGCTTCGTCGCGATCGGCTTCGCCTGGCAGGCCACCCGCGCCCGCGCAGCCACCGACCATCGAACGGTCCTTGTACGCCACGCGGGAGGCTTTCCGTTGCGACATCTCCACCTGCACATGCCGTCCTGGCTGAGCCGAAACCCCGTGGGCCGGAAGGAAGACGCGCGGCCGCAGGCGCCCGCGAAGGGCCCCGAGCGTCCGCCGCCGCTGCCGCCCCGGCCGAACCACCTGCCCACCGCGCGGCCCGTGGCGCCGACGATCGGCACCACCGCGCCGATGGGGCAGTTCGCCGCCCGTCAGCCCATCAACACCGCGCTCGGCAAGCTGTCGGCCCTGCGCGACCGCACCGTGGTGCCGGCCGCCGAGCCCGCGCTGCTGGCGAGCGTGGACCTGGCCGGCACGCTCGCCACCCGGCATGTGCGTGTGCCACCGATGAACGTCTCCGTCACCTGCAACGACCCGCGCCTGCTGCCCCAGGGTGGCCAGGAGAACGTGGTGATGCAACGCCTGCAGATGCGCGCCTTCGAGGCCATCCACGCGGCTTCGCGGGAGGTGCAGGCCGCCATCCGCGAATTCGACACCTTGATGGACCAGCAGCCGCCCCGGTCGCCCCAGGAGGCGGCCGAGCGCCAGCGCACCTTCGAGACCGTGTGCCGGGGCATCGCGTCGGCCCAGCAGGCGAAGGTGGACCAGGCCGTGCAGCACGAGTGGGGCCTGCAGAAGCAGCGCGACACCGCGCTGCTGGCGGGCAACGTGCGCTTTGGCGTGAAGCTCACCATGCAGGCCGTGTCGGTGTCCGCGAACACCGCGGCCACCGCGCTGCTGCCCAACCCGCTGAGCCCCGCGAAGGCGGCCTACTCGCTGTTCCGCATGGGCCAGACCGTCCATCAGTTCACGAAGGACCGCGAGCAGGCCGCCAAGTCGATCGAGAAGGGCGATGCCGCGCTCGTGAAGCTGCAGGCCGGCGACGCGGCGGATGGTGGTGGCGCTCACGGCTGGCGCACACGCACCCGCGAGATGGTGTCGGCCGTGCACATCCCGTTCACCCAGAAGCTCTTCAAGTCGGTGCACCACCAGGAGCAGAAGCTCGACGAGTTCCTGGCCAAGTCCGCGCGCGTCGACAAGGAGGCCCGGGCCATGTACGCCCAGGCCAGCGAACTGATGGCCACGCTGGCCGACCTGCCCGAGGTGCCGCCGGGGCATCCCGACCCGCACGCGGCCATGCGCCAGGAGGTGGGCGGCCTGCTGGATTCGCTCGGTGAACTGATGCAGTCGATCGAGCGCGACAACCGTTTCTACGAACAGCACAAGGCCCGCTGCCGGGACTTCCATGCGAACAACCCCGTCGGGCTCCGCGAGGATGCCGACGCCGTGGACCTGGGCGCGTCGGTGCTGCGTGTGGGGCGGTTCGCGGGCAACCTCGCGAAGATCGCCACGCACCTGGGCGCCTGAGCGGCGCCGCCCTTCCGCTCACCTCGGTTCCTCGTGCCAGTGGTCGTCGCCGGGCAGTTCCGAGCGGCGGTCGCGTGACGCCGGCGAGGCGCCGGCCACCGGCGCGCCGATCGCGGAGGCGAGCAGTGAGGAGCCCTGCTCGGCCACCTGGGCCCACGCGCGGGCGTCTTCCTCGGCCTCGGCCGGAGACACCGGCAAGTCGTGCCGGAGGCTCGCCTCGTCATGGTCCTCGAACCGGGCCATCACCCGCTGGTAGGTGGCCTCGGCGTGCTGGCGGATCGCGTTCTCGATGTCGCCATGGCGTTGAGGCGTTGGTCGAGCGGCATGGCGGCCGGCCTTTTCCCGGCTGGCACTGGACCGCACCATGGCGTCCGCCAGCGCGACGCCGACGCGACGCGCCGACTTGCCGAGCGACGGGCCAGGCTGGCCGACCGGGACGTCGACCGGGTTTCGCGCCCGCAACTGGTTCGCACCTTGGTCGGCCTTGTCGGCGAGCTTGCGTCCGACGTGCTGCAGCAGGTCCGCCGTGGCCTCTTTCACCGCCGGGTCTCGCCCGATCTGGCGGGCGATGTCGGTCGCGGTGTCGAGGGCTCGGGTCAGGCTGGGCTTGTGGGACATGGTCATGCACCTGCAGTGGCGGGAGGTACCGGCACTGTCGGTCGGGGAGGGCGCGTGAGCGCGTGGAGAACCGAAGGCGGCCGTGGGCCGGCGAAGTTGCCGGGTCCGGCATCCCGGGTCTTCAGGCGGCCGCACGGGTCGATCGACAGGTCGCTTCGCGAGAGCGAACGGCACTTCGCCCCGCGGCCACCCCCCTCGACACGCCGGTTCACACACTGCGCCAAGGCTGCGTCTGCGTCCCCGGGCTGGCCTTCGGCTGCCGCCCGGGCGGTGCGGCGTCTCGCGCTCCGGCGCGCTTTCGAGGTGACCACCATGTCGACCCTTCCATTGAATCCCCTCGGCCCGACGGCCCACAGCGCAGCCACGGGCCTCCAGCCGCCGACGGCCGCCATTCCGCTCGCCCCGGCGGGCCTCCCCAGCGGTCACCGTGCGACCACCGGCTTGCCGACGCGGGCGAGCGCGCCTGCCACGGTGAGCACGCCCACGGCCAGCGCGGCGGCATCGCGCCGGCGAGCGAAAGATGCGCTGCGCGACTTCCGGGCCAACCCCGGGCAGGTGCTGTATGAGAACGGACTCGGCGTGTCGTCCCTGACGACCACCCGCTTGATCTTCAAGTCGAAGACGGCCTCCGCCATGCCGAAGCTGTCCAACACGGTTCGCCTCGACCTCCAGCCGGCGCCCACGATTCCCCATGCGCTGGCCGCCGGCAACAACAGCCCTTCGGCCGTGCCCGGAGGCACCGGCCCCGCGACGCCGGGCGCGGTGGCGGCGGCGCTGCAGGCGCCCACGGCCAGTTCGGCGTCCATCGACAGTTGCTTCAAGGACAGCACGACCGCCGACCGGACGTCGCTGAAGCAGACCATCAACGACCTGAAGGCGAACGCGCAGCTGAGCCACGGAGAAGCCACGTCCCTGGTGCTGGCGCTGCGCCGCAGCGTGGGCTCGGCGTCCGACGCCAACGAGGTGCTGCTCGGCCTCGGCAATGTGAACCTCGTGGCCGATGTGCGGACGCGGACCGCGGCTGCCTCGCCACGGGAGCAGGCGGCATGGCAGTTCGCGGCCGAGATCGCAGGGATGAAGGGGGGGGTGGGCCTGGACCTGCTCAGCAAGGTGTCGGGCCGCGCGGCGGCACCGGCGGGTGGGACGGCGCCACTGGCCTTCGGCGCCGCCGAGCGAGGAGCGGTCCGTGCCTACCTGCTGGCCGCCCAGGAGGTGGCTCGCGCGGCCCACGCCTCGGGCGCCGCGGCCCCCGGAATGGATCCGGGCAGCATCTATGCCCACGGCAACCTCGGCGCCGCCATCCAGGCCACGCCGGGCGGCTGGCCGGGGCGCAACGAGCAGCCCACGCCGCCGACGATTCCGCTGACGCTGGCCGAGAAGGCGCTGCTGGCGGCCCGAGACCAGCTGGATCCGGCGATCACGGCGATCCACGGATTCCGCTTCGCGGTCGAGCTGGTGCGTGGCGGCATGGTGACCTCCGACCCCCGCAACCCGGACGGCACGAAGAGCGAATTCCAGCGTGCGCACTCGCGCGCGAACAAGACCGTGACGACCCACGTGCGCCGGGCGACCCGACCTCACGAAGACGCCATGAAGGCGACCGCCGGGGCCCTGCAGCGGGGCGTGGCGCACAAGGCCCAGAGCTCGCTTCATGCGTACGAAGTCGTGGTGTCCGACGCGGGGCTCGGCGCCGGCGTCCGTGTGGGCAACAACGGCGGCATCCACGAGGGCCGCGCCATGAAGGACATGGCGCTGGTGATCCAGGACGCCATCGGCCGCAGCGGCGGCCCGGGCGGACAGGCCCTTCCCACCACGGCCGCACCCATCAGCCACGCCGCGCTGCAGAACGACATCGCGGCCGGCGGCCACACGCTGAGGAACATCGTGCGCGACGCCGTGCTCGCGAAGGGGCAGTCGGAGGCCTTGTTCCTCACCCGCCTGGCACGGGGGGACCAACTGGCCGGTACCGGTCTGGAGAACGCAATGGACGCCGTGCTGGCGCGCATCCAGCCCGGCCCGTACCCTGCGGGCCTCGAGGACACCATCAACGCCATGCTGACGGCGCAGAACCGGCCCCTCACGCCCGAACTGCTGCTGCGATGGGGCGCCGACGCCGGTGGACCGGCCGACGCCACCGCGGCACGAACCCAGCGGAACAGCGCCACCCCGACCGCGGCCGGTGCGGTCAACTGGAAACTGTTCTGTGAGGGCTTCGGGCGCGCCGCGGAAAGCGACGTGCCGCCCGTGGCCACGCCGTCCCTGCGGGGCATGAGCAACCAGCAGCTGTCCGACGTGCTGTGCAACTTGATCATGCCGGAGGAGCTGGGCGCGAACACGGCACTCGTGGACTCGGCCACGACCCATGGCACGACCAAGAACGCCTCCGCCATCGCGAGCGGCATCTTCCTGCACGGGGCGGGCACGGTCCGCGCCGACTTCGGCGGCGGAGGCAGCAGGGCGGTCGGCATGGAGTCCACCGTCACCACGGCGGCCAGCAGCCTCCGCATGTTCAAGACGTCCGTGACCCGGGTGCAGGGCGGTGGCGGTGGCACCGTGGGCCAGGTACTCGGCCACACCGACGTCGCGTCCGCCGCCCTGGCGGGCAGCGCCGATGCCGGCTACGCCTACGACGTCATCCACCAGGACGGGGTGGTGTTCAACTTTCCCCGCCACCTGTCCGGCGGCGTGGGCGGCGACCGCGACCTCGCCCAGCGCAAGGCCCGCCTGGTGCAGTTGCTGCTCGGCGCCGCGCCGTCGGACGGGGTTCCGTTCAAGGTGCCGCCCAACCCCGAGGACGATTCACCCATCGTCCGCGCGCTGCAGGAGTTCGGCGACGAGCTCTCGATCGGCACGTTCGAGATGACCCAGACCGAGCACCGCACGACGGGCAGCGGGTCCGTCGCGGCCGGTGTGACGGTGGGAGACTTCAAGCTCGGACTCGCCCCCTCGGGGGTCGCCGGACAGACCAAGTTCACCACCTCGCACTACGAGGAGCGCACGGGTTCGCTGAAGGTCGTCAAGGACACCCAGGCCGATGCCTTCAAGGCCACGGGCTTCGGTTCCGTCGCATCGCTCACCGGCCTCATCGACGCGGGCAAGCAGCCCCCCGAAGGCGGCTGGCCCGACGGCATGGGCGAAGTCACCTGGAAGGCCCAGTTCGGCGCCGGCAGCTTCACCAGCGGGTCGGTGGACTTCATGCACGACGGCACGGCCCGGTCCACCATCCGCATCCTCGCGGACGACAAGGAACTCGGCACCAGCTTCGCGACCACGACGTTCCTGAACAACAAGGGCATCGTGAACGCGCTGGCGCCGGAGCTGGACCAGTTCGCCGCCGACAAGGCCGAGAAGTACTTCCCCGACCGCACCCGGCGGGACCGGATCCACGCCGTGCAGACCGAGCGGAAGGTCATCGGCGAGTTCCTCGGGCAGGTGCGCGAGGAGAAGGACATGTCGGCGGCATCGCAGCTGTACTGGGAGTTCAAGGACAACGCCTCGAGCGACCTGCTGGCGGCAGCCGGCGAGCTGGCCGACTCGCTGGGCGACACCGCGGTGTCCCAGCTGGCCAAGGGGGAGCTGGACCGGGCACACACCGACCCGGACAACCGCTCCGCGCGGTTCGTCATCAACATCAACACGCGAAACGTGTCGCAGACCAAGGGCCCGAACGGACTGCTCGGCGCCACGCACGTGAACGAGCGCAGGTTCACCGAGCAGCGGCTGAAGTTCACCTGACGTGTGCTTCGTTGCCGCGTTGCTGGCTTCGGGACGGCGCACCGCGGTGACGGGCACCGTGATCACACTGAGTCATCTTTTTGACACAACAGGGAAACGATCATGCCCGTCAAATCAGCCGCCGGTCTGTCTTCCACCCAGCCCCTGGTGCCCGGAGAGGGCACCTCCGAAAGCTCGCGCCTGCTGTCGCCGCAGACGCAGACGCAGGCGCCGCCGAAAAGCACGCAGCGAGACGCCGGAGGCATGTTCGCCAACGTCGCCGCACGCGTGTCGAACAGCCTGTCGGGACCGTCGAAACAGAGCATGCCGCGGCGGATCGAACTCGGGAAGAGCCAGTTCGCGGACGGCAGCTCCCGCCCGGACAAGCTGGTGGCCACCCGGCACGACAAACCGGGGATGCAATTCGCCAAGGCGGGATTCAAAGGCAACCACTACGGCATCCCGAAGTACGAGATGTCGGGCACGCCGGCGGGCCGGGAGCCGCACACGGACAGCCACATGCACGACACGAACTACGTGCAGCGCGGCGTCAACATGAAGCGCAAGCTGAAGATGATGAACGAGCTGGGCGTTCGCACGTCCACGTCGATGCCCATTCCCACGTCGCTCATCTCGATGCCCAACGGGCGCCAGGCGGTCAACCGGTATGCCGCGTCCCAGCAGGCCGGCGAGGCGGTGCACCACTGCGGGCCGCTCGAGTCGTACTACGTTCCGATCGGCCTCGCCAAGGAGCTGGGCCACGAATTGACCATGGACGACTTCAAACGCGATCCGGGGCTCCTGAAGCGCATCGTCGACGTGGGCGAGTTGTACGTGGACACCGCCGTCAACTCGCACCTCGCTGCGTCGATCCGGAACGCCGGGCTCACCGACGCCGAACGCAGCCGGATCGACCCGATGCTGACCGGCTTCCACCTGGCCGACCCACGCATCAGCGACAAGTTCCTGAATGAACTGGCGATGAATCCGGGCGTGTTCACGGGCATCGGCGAGATCACGGTGAACAAGGAACTGGTGCAGCTCATGTTCGCTGGCGAGATCCAGCAGACCGCCGCCACGGACCCCGGCCCCGGCAAGGGCGACGCGCTGCTGCCGCTGATCGGTCTCATGCAGACCGCCGGCATCGTCGGTGCGCCCGTGGTGCTGCATTGCGACATCGACGACCTGAAGCTGCAGATCGAGGACAGCAAGGGCAAGGGCACCGGGGCGCCGCGGGAGCCCGCGCATTTCGAGGGCCTCAAGGCCATGTTCAACGACCCGCGGGTCCGGGACACCAAGGTGGTCTGGGCGCACGGCGGGGGCCTCGGCCGCTTTGTCCAGCAGGGGGACGGGCACCTGGAGAAACTCGAAGGCCTGCTCGAGACCTGCCCGAACCTGTACCTGGACATTTCGTGGAGCGAGGTGGCCAAGCAGCTGACCAAGCCCGAGCACGAGGCGCAGTGGGTGGCGTTCCTCGAAAAGAACAGCCACCGGGTCTGCTTCGGCTCCGACACGCTGGCCCCCGTGGACTCCGACCAGTGGGGCGCGACGAAGGAGATGTATGCCGACCTCTTCGCGAAGCTGTCGCCGGAGGCAAAGGAGAACATCCTGAACCACACGTACGAGAACGTGTTCGTCGCCTCGCGCGATCAGGTCCGCAGGTTCGAGCAGAACGTGCTGACGCCGGAGTTCCAGGCCGAGCACCTCCACAACAGCCATGTGCTGGGCGACGACGGGCTGGCAGCGGCGCCGAAAACCTTCGCGCCGATGATCTCGGCCGAGGTGCTGAAGGCCGCGGTGAACGCCGCGCCCGGTGCGCCCGAGAAGCTGGTGCCGAGGACGACGGCAAGCGTCGCCTGATGCGCGGTCGCGGGGGGCGGATCGAGGGTCGTTTGTCGAGCCCGGACCCGGTCCGCACCCCGCTGGCCCACGCGCTCGCCCCGACATGGGTCAAAAGCGACGTGGGGAAGCCAAAATAGTGCAAAGATCCTAGAGTTTTCCCGTATCGGCGAGGATTGTTGAACAATTTAGACTGGCACACGTATTGCGAGTAAACGGTTGTTCTCTTCAATCAGGCTTTAAGTAGTCATACGGGTGCCACATGTTCAAGAAAACTCTGTTCGTCATCGCGGCGATGGCCGCCTCCTCGTCGCTTCTCGCGCAGACCAAATGGGATTTGCCCTCGGCTTATCCGGTCTCCAACTTCCACACCGAGAACCTGTCGCAGTTCATCGCGGACGTGGACAAGGCGACGGGCGGCAAGCTCAAGATCACGTCGCACCCCAATGCCTCCCTCTTCAAGGCGCCCGAGATCAAGCGCGCGGTGCAGAGCGGGCAAGTTCAGGCCGGTGAGATCATCCTGAACAACTTCGAGAACGAGAACCCGATCTACGGCCTCGACGGCGTGCCGTTCCTCGCGACGGGCTACCCGGCGGCGCTCCGCCTCTACAAGGCGCAACGCCCCGCGCTCGAGAAGCTGCTCGCCAGCAGCAACCTGCGTCTGCTCTACACGGTGCCCTGGCAGCCGCAGGGCGTCTATGTGAACAAGCAGCTGGCCAGCGGCGCCGACCTGGCGGGTCTGAAGTGGCGAGCCTACAGCCCGGCCACGGCGCGCCTCGCGGAACTGGCGAAGGCCCAACCGGTGCAGATCCAGGCGGCGGAGCTCAGCCAGGCGCTGGCGACGGGCGTGGTCGACTCGTTCATGTCGTCGAGCTCGACAGGCTACGACTCGAAGTCGTATGAGCACATCAAGTACTTCTACAACACGCAGGCCTGGCTGCCGAAGAACGCAGTGCTCGTGAACAAGCGCGCCTTCGACGCGCTGGACAAGCCCACGCAGGAGGCCGTGCTCAAGGCCGCCGCGGCGGCCGAAGAACGCGGATGGAAGCTCAGCGAGGAAAAGAACAAGTGGTACCTGGAGCAACTGAAGTCGAAGGGGATGAACGTTCTGGAGCCCGGTGCGGCGCTGAACGGTGACTTCAAGAAGATGGGCGACTCGATGCTGGCCGACTGGGTCCAGAAGGCCGGCGGCGACGGCAAGGCCATCGTCGACGCCTACCGGAACTGAGCCATGCGCGCATTCCTCGACAGGCTTTTTTCATGGGCCAGTGACCTCGCCGCAACCTGCGTGCTGGCCATCTTCGTGCTCATGATCGCCGCCTCGATCGGTCGCATGCTCGGCTGGCGCGTGGGGGGCATCAATGACATCGTCGCCTGGCTCAGCGCGGGCGCTGCATTCCTCGCGATGGCCCACGCCTTCAAGCAGGGCGACTTCGTGCGGGTGACGCTGCTGCTCGAAAAGCTGGGGCCGAAGAGCCGGCGCATGTTCGAGTTGCTGTCCCTGTTCATCGCCGCAGTCTCGAGCGCCTACCTGTCGTACTGGGCGGCAGTGTCGACCTGGGACAGCTACCAGTTCAACGACATGGCGGGTGGCCTCGTGGTCATTCCGCTGTGGATTCCCCAGCTGAGCTTCGTCTTCGGTGCACTGCTCCTCAGTGTCGCCATCCTCGACGAATGGGTGCGGGTGTTGCAGGGGCAGCGTCCCACCTACGTGGCGCTTGTCGAAGAGCGCCACGCGCGCGGCGATTTTTCCAACGACGTCTAAGGACCGCACATGTTGCTATCAGTTGGCGGTCTGTTGATGGTCGCAATGCTCGTGTTGTTGGCGAGCGGGGTGTGGATCGGGATCACTCTCGGCATCACGGGGTGGATCGGGCAGGCGATGTTCACGAACACGCCGCCGGGGATGAACCTGTTTTCCGCGTTCTGGGAATCGAACGTGTCCTGGGAACTGGCGGCGCTGCCGCTGTTCGTGTGGATGGGTGAGATCCTGTTCCGCACCAAGTTGTCCGAGCAGATGTTCGAGGGGCTGGCTCCGTGGTTGAGCCGTGTCCCGGGGCGCCTGATGCACACGACCATCCTCGGGTGCGGTGTGTTCGGTTCCGTGTCCGGCTCCTCTGCGGCCACCTGCGCCACGATCGCGAAGGTGGCGCTGCCGGAACTGAAGCGGCGCGGCTACAACGAGCAGCTCGCGCTCGGCTCCCTGGCAACGGCGGGAACGCTCGGCATCCTCATCCCCCCGTCGATCACGATGGTGGTGTACGCCGTGGCCGCGGACGCTTCGATCATCCGCATCTTCCTCGCCGGGTTCATTCCGAGCGCCGTGTTGATGCTCCTGTTCTGCGGCTACATCGCCTGGTGGAGTCATCGCAACAAGCACCTGATGCCGCCGGCGGAGCCTCGCTACACGTTTGCGGAGAAGCTGCGCCTGAGTGCCGCACTGATTCCCTGCGTGCTGCTGATCGTTTTCATCGTGTGGGTGCTCATCGCGGGGTGGGCCACCGCGACCGAATGCGCGGCCTACGGTGTGTTGGGGGCGCTCGTGATCGCCATGGTGGGCGGAAACCTGAACTGGGAGAACTTCAAGGCGGGGCTGGTCGGTGCGACACGCCTGTCCTGCATGATCATGTTCATCCTCGCAGGCGCAGCCTTCCTCACGAAGACGATGGCGTTCACCGGGATTCCTCGTGAACTGGCAGAGTGGGTGAACTCGTTGCACCTGAGTCCGTACGCGTTGATCGCGGCGCTGGTGGTGGTCTACCTGGTGCTCGGCACGGCCCTCGACGGCATATCCATGATCGTTCTCACGAGCGCGGTGGTGCTCCCGATGGTGCAACTCGCCGGGTTCGATCTCATCTGGTTCGGCATCTTCGTCGTGCTGCTGGTGGAGATCGCCGAGGTCACGCCACCGGTGGGGTTCAACCTGTTCGTGCTGCAGAGCATGACGGGCAAGGACAGCAACACCATCGCGCGCGCCGCGCTGCCGTTCTTCGGTTGCCTCGTGGTGTGCATCGCGATCATCACGGTGTTCCCCGAGCTGGTCACCTGGCTTCCCAACTTCGTGATGGGGCCTGAGAAATGACGCTCACCTAGCCGTCCGGGAGGCCTCGAGCCATCGAGGCCGCCAACTCCCCCCCTCGAACGTCCTGTGGCTGCCGTCCGGCGCCAGGGGGGGGCTTGTCGCGCTCATCAGGTTGATTTGAATGTCGACGCTCTCAGAACTGTTCGAAAACAATCGCGCCTGGGCGGAGTCCATGGAAGTCAGGTCGCCCGGCTTCTTCACGGGTCTCGTGGCCCAGCAGGCGCCGCGGTACCTCTGGATCGGATGCTCCGACAGCAGGGTGCCTGCCAATGAGCTTGTCGGCCTCCTGCCGGGAGAGCTGTTCGTGCACCGGAACATCGCCAACGTGGTGGTGCACTCGGATCTGAACTGCCTGTCGGTCGTTCAGTTCGCCACGGACATGCTCAAGGTGAAGCACATCATCGTGGTCGGTCACTCGGGTTGCGGGGGCGTCCGCGCCGCCCTGCTGGGCGCGTCCGTGGGGCTCGCAGACAACTGGCTGCGGTTCGTCCAGGACGTTCGTCAGCGCCACCAGGCGTTGCTCGACACCGTGTCACCGGAACGAAGGGTGGACGCGCTCGTGGAACTGAACGTCGTGGAGCAGGCGCTCAACGTCTGTCAGACCACGGTCGTCCAGGATGCATGGGCGAGTGGCCAGCCACTGACCGTGCACGGGTTGTTCTATCAACTGGGCGATGGCCGGCTCAAGGACCTGGCGATGACGGTGCAGAGCCCCGCCGAGATGCGGTCTCGATACGAGGCGGCCATCCTCGGCATTGCCGGCCGGTACCACTAGATGCGTGCCTGCTGGAACAAGCCGCAGCAGCCGGCCCGCATGCGGGCACGGGGCAGGGCAGCGGGGCTATCCCTGCTCCGCGACGCGGCGCGCATAGACCGCGAGCACGATGCGTTCCGAGTGGGCGAGGTATTCCTGCAGCGTGGTGGCGGCGCGAGCGTAGTCCCCGGCCTCGACCATCTCGAGCAGCTTGACGTTCATCTCGACGTAGGGCGCGTGAAGGAATTCGGCATCCTGCAGCAATCCGAAAGCCAGTCGCAGCTCTGCCAGCACGGGAGCGAACATCTGGTTGAGCCGTTCGCTGTCCGCGAGCTCGACGATGGCCATGTGGAACTGCATGTTCGCCGTTCCCGCCGCCGCCCAGTCACCGGCGTCACGGTGCCGCAGTGCTTCCTCGACGGCCGCGCGCATCCGCTTCTTCGCCGGATGGCGAGGGTAGGCCTGCGCGAGGGCCTGGCATTCGATCAGGCGCCGAACGCGGTAGATGTCGATGATGGACGCGATGCTCGGAATGGCGACGAAGACCCCGCGGTTCGGCGCGTGTTTCACCAGCCCGTCCTTGGCGAGCACCCTGAATGCTTCGCGCAACGTGTTCCTGGACACACCCAGCGATTCGCTCAGCGCTTGTTCCGACAGCCGCTGACCGGGCGCGTACACCCCTTCGGTGATCTGGCTGCGAAGTTGTTCGCCGACGCGCTCGCTCAGCGTTTCGGCGGTGGAACCTGGAGTCTTCATGGGATGGACGGGTGGATGTTTCCGAAACAAGCCTCGCATTGTTCAACCATCGCGAAGCAAAAGTGTCGACAGGATACTTCATGGTGCTATGATTCTTTGAATTGTTCAACAATCAGCATTGATCGTAGATCAATCTGGCGTGGCGAAAAAGTTGACCGCGGTTCGCTGCATCGTCTGTGAACCCGTTATCCAACCCCGACCGAACGACAACATGCACATCGATCTGAACAGCGATCTGGGCGAGAGCTTCGGCGCCTGGGCCATGGGCGAGGACGCGTCGATGCTCGACGTCGTGACCAGCGCCAACGTGGCATGCGGCTTCCACGCAGGCGACCCTGCCGGCATCCTGGCGACATTGCAAAGCGCCCGTGAGCGAGGCGTGGTGGTCGGCGCCCATGTCGGATATCCCGACCTCGTGGGTTTCGGTCGCAGGAACATGGACATGGCCAGCGACGACCTTCGCGCCGCCGTCATCTACCAGGTGGGGGCGCTTCAGGGGCTCGCTGCTGCTGCGGGCACGTCGGTCCAGTACGTGAAGCCGCACGGCGCCCTCTACAACACCATCGCCCACGACGCGCGCCAGGCGAACGACGTGATCGACGCCGTGCTCGCCGTCGACCCGAAGCTGATCCTCGTGGGGCTGGCTGGCGCACCGCTGCTGGACTGGGCGCGGGCGAAAGGACTGCAGGTCGTCGCGGAGGCCTTCGCGGACCGGGCGTACCAGGCCGACGGCGCATTGGTGTCGCGTCGGCAGCCCGGGGCCGTGCTGCACGACCCGGAGTTGATTGCCCGACGCATGGTGCGTCTGGTCAAGGAGGGGGTCGTCACGGCGATCGACGGCAGTGACGTTCGGCTGAATGCCCAATCGATCTGTGTGCACGGCGATACTCCTGCCGCGGTGCAGATGGCGCGTGAAGTGCGCTCGGCGCTGACCCGCGAAGGTGTCGTGCTCAAGAGCTTCGCGGGTGCCCTGTGACGATGCGCTTCCTGCCCGCCAACCTGGACGCGCTCCTCGTCGAACTCGAGGACCTGTCGCAGACGATCGCCCTGATGGCGTCGCTCAAGGCCCATCCGATCCGGGGCATCAAGGAACTGGTCCCCGCGGCGCGGACGATGCTGATCCGCTATGAACCGTCCATCCTCACCAGCGTTGCGATCATCGAAAACCTGTCACGCAGGCATCTCGTCGCAGAAGCGGCGAAGGACGCACCGCTGGTGGAAATCGATGTGGACTACCACGGCGAAGACCTTCCCGAAGTCGCCGAACTGCTCGGGCTGACCCCGAAGGAAGTGATCGAACGCCATTGCGAAGCGGAGTACACCGTGGCGTTCAACGGGTTCGCTCCGGGCTTCTCCTACCTGAGCTCCCGTGCCGCACTCCACGTCCCTCGCCGACGTTCCCCGCGGGTCCGCGTGCCGGCCGGCTCCGTGGCGCTCGCTGGCGAGTTCAGCGCGGTCTATCCGAAGGACAGTCCAGGTGGGTGGCAGTTGATCGGCACGACCACGGCGACGATGTGGGACATGGATCGCGACGTGCCGGCGTTGCTCCAGCCGGGCGACCGAGTCCGCTTCGTCGATCAGGCGCGCCGCCGTTCCTTCGGTCCTCGGCAGTCCATCGACTCGCGGAACGTCAAGGCGCCCGCCGACGTTTCCACGGCGGAGGCGGTCGGCCACACGAGCGCCACGCTGGAGTTGAACCGCATCGGGGCCCAGGCCCTGTTCCAGGACGGCGGGCGGCCTGGCTTGGCCGCGCAAGGGGTCTCGGCTTCCGGCGCACTGGACAAGGCCGCCCTGCGGTTGGCCAACCGCCTGCTCGGCAACGACGTCAACGGCGCGGTCATCGAGATCGTGGGCGGTGGGTTCGAGTTCACCAGCCGAGGTTCCAGCGTGGTGTGCATCACCGGCGCGGACGGCCCGGTGACCGTCACGTCCGAGGGGGGCCGGAGTCGAAGCGTCGGCCGAGGCCAGGCGATCGCGTTGGACAGCGGAGATCGCGTCCGACTCGGCGAGCCCGCCGCCGGCGTCCGCTCCTATCTGGCCGCACGGGGCGGCTTCGTCGCGGACCCGGTCCTCGGCAGCGTCTCGACCGACACCCTCGCGGGCATCGGGCCCGACGCATTGGCCGCGGGGCAGGTGGTCGGCATCGCCTCGGTCCGGCATGGGGTCGTCGGTGCTCCCGAATCGGCGCCGGTTCAACTGCCGGATGCCGGTCAGGTCGTGGTCCTGGATGTGGTGATGGGGCCCAGGGTGGACTGGTTCACCAGTGAGTCGGTGGAACTGTTCAGCCAGCAGCGCTGGGTTGTCACGCCCCAATCGAGCCGTGTGGGATTGCGTCTCTCGGGGGGCACGCCACTGGCTCGCACCCATGAGATGGAACTGCCCAGCGAAGGCACCCTGCCGGGCTCCATCCAGATTCCTCCGAACGGGCAGCCCGTTCTTTTCCTTGCAGACCATCCTCTGACCGGCGGGTACCCCGTGATGGCCGCCGTGGCGCCTCACCACCTCGACCTGGCGGGCCAGATCCCCATCGGAGCCGCGGTGCGCTTCAGGCCCATCCGCCCGTTCACCGTCGTCGAAACCTCTTCTCCCATTGCGCCATGAAGAAAGTACTTGTTGCCAATCGCGGCGAGATCGCCGTTCGTGTCATCCGGGCTTGCGCCGACTACGGTGTGGCGTCGGTCGCCGTCTACGCGGACCCTGACATCGATGCGATGCACGTCCGCATGGCGGACGAAGCCTATGCGCTCGGCGGCACGAGGTCCGCGGACACGTACCTGCGCATCGAGAAGATCCTCGACATCGCCAGGCGCAGCGGCGCGGACGCCGTTCACCCGGGGTACGGCTTCCTCTCCGAGAGCGCGGCGTTCGCGCGAGCCGTGCTCGATGCCGGGCTCATCTGGATCGGCCCGCCGCCCGACGCCATCGCCGCCCTGGGCGACAAGGTCAGTGCGCGAACGCTGGCCACGGAGGTCGGTGCGCCCTTGGTCGCCGGCACGCCCGGACCGGTGAACAGCGCCGACGAGGTTCACGCGTTCGCCGACCAGCATGGTTTCCCGATCGCGATCAAGGCGGCCTTCGGTGGCGGTGGCCGAGGTCTCAAGGTGGCGCGCCACAAGGCCGAGGTGTCCGACCTGTTCGAGTCGGCGGTTCGCGAGGCCACCGCGGCGTTCGGCCGGGGTGAATGCTACGTCGAACAATTCCTCGACAAGCCGCGCCATGTCGAGGCCCAGGTGATCGCGGACACCCATGGCCGGGTGGTGGTGCTCGGGACGCGCGACTGCTCCCTGCAGCGGCGCAACCAGAAGCTCGTGGAAGAGGCCCCGGCGCCGTTCCTGAGCGATGAGCAGCGGGAGCGCATCCACACGTCTGCCCGCGACATCTGTCGGCATGCCGGCTATGTGGGCGCGGGCACTGTCGAGTTCCTGTTGAGTGCGAATGGCACCATTTCGTTCCTCGAGGTGAACACCCGGCTGCAGGTCGAGCACCCGGTCACCGAAGAGACGACGGGCGTCGATCTCGTGGTGGAGCAGTTGCGGATCGCGGACGGCCTGCCGCTCTCCGTTTCGGAGACGCCGACGCCCATCGCCCATGCCTTCGAGTTCCGCATCAACGCCGAAGACGTCGGTCGCGGGTTCCTTCCGTCGCCCGGCCCCGTCGACCGGTTCGACGCGCCGTCCGGACCCGGTGTTCGCGTGGACGCCGGCGTCGCGGCCGGATCGACCGTGCCTGGCGCCTTCGACTCGCTGATGGCCAAGCTCATCGTCACGGGCGCCACGCGCGACGATGCCATCCGGCGTGCCCGGCGCGCGCTGAAGGAGTTCCGGATCGAGGGACTGCCGTCGGTGTTGCCGTTCCATCGTGCGGTCATGGCCCACCCGGATTTTGTCGGCGGCAGCGAGTTCAAGGTGCACACGCGGTGGATCGAGACCGAGTTCGTCAACGACGAACCGCCTGCGTCGGCGCCAGCCCCTTGCGACGCGACGTTGACGCGTTTGCCGATCGAAATCGACGGCCGACGCGTCATGCTGGGCCTTCCCGTCGGCCTGCTGAATGGTGTCTCGTCCGCCCCCGCGGGGCGGAACGAAGGAGTGGCGCAAGTCTCTCGCACCGCCGATTCGAACGCACTCGTGGCGCCCATCGCGGGCACGGTCTTGGTCTGGAAGGTCGAGAACGGCGCGTCGGTCTCGGCTCGGGAGCCCGTCGCCGTGATGGAGGCCATGAAGATGGAAAGCGCCATCGATGCGCACCGGGGCGGCAAGCTCTTGCAGAAGGTGGCCGCGGGAACCTATGTTCCCGCAGGCACGGTGATCGCGGAGATCACCTCCGGCGACTGACCCGTGCCACGCACGCCCGTTTGACTCTCGACATCCGAAGCGAACATGACACTCGACACCTCGCATTCACTCTCCTTCGTGAACCCATCGCCGGAAAGTCCGTGGGCGACGTACCTGTCCCAGGTCGATCGCGTGGCGCCGTACCTCGGTGGCCATGCCGCATGGATCGAGACGCTCAAGCGCCCCAAGCGTGCGCTGATCGTCGACGTGCCCATCGAGATGGACGACGGAACCGTCCGGCACTTCGAAGGCTACCGCGTGCAGCACAACCTGTCGCGAGGTCCGGGCAAGGGGGGTGTCCGCTTCCATCCGGACGTGACGCTCGAGGAGGTCATGGCGCTCTCGGCGTGGATGACGGTCAAGACCGCGGCCGTGGGCCTGCCGTTCGGTGGCGCCAAAGGGGGCATCCGCGTGGACCCGAAGGCGCTCTCGAACAAGGAGCTCGAGCGGATGACGCGCCGGTACACCAGCGAGATCGGCATCATCATCGGCCCGCAGCGGGACATCCCGGCGCC